>JAEEGK010006096.1_pt1 | contig 29031 bp, 20 predicted proteins | sample 8958771 | NCBI WGS metagenome assembly JAEEGK01 (sample SAMN16246547, study PRJNA631951) | gut metagenome | biome: gut microbiome; feature: rumen; material: SC-attached | host: Bos | place: Iran: Karaj | collected 2018-10 | reverse complement strand
GTGGGAACGCAGTCAAGTGATGCGTTTAAAGTCGTAGCTGTCAATGTATTCGTCAAACTCCAGACCTTCTGTATAGCCATGCTGAGCGAACAGTCGCAAAATCCACTGCTGCTGTTCTGGGCTGAGCGGCTTTTCGCCGTATTTGTAGCGGTAGTATGTTCCCTTGCTGCCCAAGTAGTCGGTCAGTTCACGCCGCATGGTGAAAATGTCGTCACGGCTCTTCACGCGCGCGAACATTATTTTAAACCCGCGCGCAAGGCGAACCTTTTCATTCTTGACAAAGTAAGAACAGCTGTCACTTTTCATGGCTCCAGACATCACGCAAGGCCAGACCGTCACCGAAGGTGGCATGTTCTGACAGGCCACATAGCGGAGGCAGGTAGCAGACTGCGGACAGTCAGTATTCTGGCAGACCGGCCACCAATCTGGAACTATTTTGAAGTCGAAAGCCATAATTTTAAGCGATTATTTAATAGTTGCCTACACCAAATCAATTTGCCTACACAAGATAAATCATTAACCATCAATTGCTTACGCCTTAGTGTAAGCAGTGTAGGCACTTAAAAACTTTTTGATTCTACGAAAGACCTAACAGAGGTTTCAGCAGGCCATCCTTATAGAATGCCCAAACAGTAGTACCTGCAAAGGCAAGGAAGAGGAACACAAACAGTATCTTCTTTCTGCTGGGACCAGCAGGTTTGACTGGCACCGTCGCACTCTGAAGTGTCATAAATGCCGGGGTGTCCTGCTGCACCTGGGCCTCAGCACTCTGAAGCTGGGCCACATACGTCTGATAAGCCGTGAACTGAAGCTGGAGATCATTCTCAAGGTAGTTTAGCTTAGTACGGACACTCTGCAACACCAAGTCCTGGTTGGCATCGGCAAAATCAGCATATAGCTGGCGGGCCTTTTCGTAGCGCGCCTTTGCCTCGGCACACAGTTTCTTGTTGTACTCATAGTCCACACGGGCCTTGTTGGTACGATAGTCAGTGATAAACTGCTGCAGGCGCTCCTTGACGGAGTCGGCAACCGTAGCACAAATGACGGGATCCTGGTCCCGGACATCAATCGTGATGACAAGTGTCTTCTGGTCGACATCGCAGACGACCTTGCGGTCAATGAACTGCGCAATCCGTGTCTGCTGTTTTGTCAGCCTAAAGGGGTTCACCTTTGAGTTGTCCGTCGTATCCTTGGTAGCGATGAGACTGAACAGCGCACTGATGGTACCACCAATGGCCTTGCTCCACCATGTCCGTTTCTGGTCGTTCAGCAGGTAGTCATAGTAGCTTTTGGGCTTGACGCTGTCCTTAGCGCAGACTTTCACATCGAACAGGCTGGTCTTGAAGTCGACCGAGTTCATCAGGTCAGGATAGAGCGTAGGCAGGAGCGCCTCGCTGCTACCTCCCATGGCATTGTTGCCCAATCTCATGCCAAACGACCGCGCCAGCGAAGCCAAGGAATTGGTGCTGCGGCTTGTTGACAGCTCAGGAGCCAGCATCACCTCGCACCTGTAGACTCTCGGCAGGGAGAATGCGTAAATACAGGCAAGGACAAAGGTGATGCCCAATACCTTATAATAGGTCTTCTTGCGTTTCGCTACCGACTGCCATAGAGCGCCAAAGTCTATCGTTGCGTTCTCAACAGGCTTCACCTCTTCTACGTTATTCTGATCCATCGTCATAGGGATTACTTGGTTATCATGTAAATAATGGTGGCAATCATCGTACCAATTGAAGCAGCCGAAGAACCGATACCAATCCACTGGGCGGTGGTCATGGCCTCACGCTTGGGTTTCGACGGAACAATAATCTCACAGCCCGGCGTAATCTTTGCTCCGTGGTTGACCTGTGCCATCGTGCCGTTAGGATAGATGACGTAGGACTTGCGCTTCTTGGCGCGCTCGCCGAAACCGCCGGCCTGACGTACATACCACTTATAGTTCTTTCCATTTTCGAAAGCCACCGTGTTGGGATACATCACGTCGCCACTGATTTTGACCGTTCCCTCATATTCAGGAATAACCAGACGGTCGCCCTCGCGGAGCACGATGTCGGCATCGCCGCCAGGATTTCTCAAAGCCTCTTCAAGATGAATACCTACATTATATATAGTACTTTGCTGAATCTTCTCAACAGCAACAGAGTCTTCACTGTCCCGGCTGTTACGGGCTGTCCGCAAGGCCATTTGCAAACGGGCACGTTCGGTATCGTTCATACGACGCTCCAAACGGGCACCTTCGACAAAGGCGTCATCGGTAACGCCGCCAGCCATCTTCACCAAGTCGCTCAGGCGCTGGTTCTTCTTTTCAAGCGTATAACGACCGGCAAAGTTCACCTCACCCTCAATTGTAATCTGACGGGGGGTATGGAAACCGGGGCTGCGGAACACCTGAACAATGTCGTAAGGTTCGAGCATAAAGCCAGGCGTACCGTCGATGACGAAACCATCCTTCAACTCGAACGAGAACGTCTTGGACAACTCAGAGGAGGCCATCGTTGCCTTGGGGTCGACCAGACGGCGCGAGACCGTAACCTTGGCCACCGAAGCGGCATCGGTCAGTCCGCCTGCCTTCATCACCAGGTCTTCAATCGTCATGTTGGCAGCCCACTGGTACTGGCCGGGCGACAACACCTCGCCATTAATCTGAACATACCGGTTGCTGATCAGCTCTGCCTGCGTGGGAATGAAGAGCACGTCCTCGTTGGCCAATGGAATGTCGGCCACCGTGCCGCCCATGATGCCTGCCACGTCGACAGGGATGACCTCAAGCGAGCGGTCGGCCCTCATGCGATGGAGCACGGCGTGGGCGGTGAAAGCATCCTCCGTCAGACCGTCAGCCTGCTCAATGAGGCTGCGGACGGTGGTCACCTGCTCACCAAGCCGATACTGGCCGGGGCGGAAGACGGCACCGCTAACCTCGACCATGTTCTCAAAGCGTTCGAGCATGGCATCGACCTGAACAGCATCGCCATCGGCCACCTTGAAAGAGGCCTGCTCGAACTCACCGATATTGAAAACGCCGAATCGCTCGCCGGTCTTACGGATCAGACGGACGCTCTTGCGATAAGCATCGCCAGAAAAGCCTCCAGCATACTTCAACAGTGTGGAAACGCTCTCGTTAGCCCGCATCTCGTAGTACATCGGGCGCTTGACATTGCCCGTAACGTTGACCAGACAATCGTAGGCTCCCACGGAGATGACGTCGCCATCCTTCAGCCGGATATTGCCGGCAAGACGCCCGTTGAGGATATACTCATAGATATCGACGATGGTCACCAAGTTGCCGCCACGAAGCACCTTGACATTACGCAGGGTACCGAGGTCGCCGATACCGCCAGCCGCATAAAGGGCATGGAAGACACTGGCAAAAGCACTCAGATGATAGGTGCCCGGCTTGTTGACCTCGCCCATGACATTAATCAAAATAGTGCGGGTCTGACCGACACTCACCTTGAGGCTGGAGCTGCTGTAACGGGAGCCAAGGCTGGCACGGATACGGCTGTTGGCAGCAGCCACCGTCATACCCGACACCGTGATGGGGCCGAAGTCAGGGACGGTCACCGTGCCTTCAGGCGACACCGTCAGCTGATACGACTTCTGCGAAGCGCCATAGATATCGATGACCAGCTGGTCGCCAGGGCCGAGGACATAGTCCTGCGGGGTGGCAATGTTCATGTTGGGCTCGAACGACAGCAGCTTGTTGTTGAAGATGTCGTGGCCAAACACTTTCTTGTTTTCCATACCACTGACCGATGCATCGACATCGCCCTCTTCCACCGACTCTTCGTACTCCAAATCAGCATCATCGTTGAACTGACTCTTCGAGCCATTCTTGCCAGAGGTAATCTCCTCAGTTATTTCTGAATTGTTAGAGCGCATTCGAGAGTTCAGCTCACTGGTAGCCTCGTCGGCAGCTCCGCTAAGTCCACGAGTGCGGATCTGCTTCTCATATTGGGCACGGACACGGCGGATCTGGTCGATATTGACACCACGCTGCACAAGCTTGGTGACAATCTGCGACCGTGAGGAACCGGCAGCGGTCTCACGCTTAATCAACTCCAGCACCTGATTGTCGCTCATCGACTGCGCGAAAACGGCCAAAGGCAGGAACAACAGTAACAGCAATAAGTTTCTTAGACGTTTCATCTATCGATAGTTTTATGTTTAGTACACAATCTCTCTTCCTAACGACAAAGCAAAAACCATTGGTTTTCAGCACGTTAGTTATCTGTCAATAACAATATTCACGGAAAAGAGGATTTTGAGCATGCTCTTTTTCGAAATTCAGGGTACAAAGGTACGAAATAATTCTGAATTGTCCCAAATAAAAAAAGGAAAAAGCCGCCCAAAGCGGCTTTTTTCCCTTTTTTAACTTTACAAAAGGTTATTACGTTCAATATCCTTGAAATAGCGGTAGGTGCCTACCTTCAGCTCGTCGCAGGCAGCCTCGTCGGCCCCGATGATACCGTGCTGGTGCATCAGCAGGGCCGAGATGGTACACATGTGGTTGACACAGCCCTCGATGGCAGCCTGTAGGGCACGGCACTTGGCATGGCCATTGACCAGGATCATCACCTCACGGGCGGCCATCACGGTGCCTACGCCGACGGTCAGCGCCGTCTTGGGCACCTTGTTGATGTCGCCCTCGAAGAAGCGGCTGTTGGCAATGATGGTGTCGGTAGTCAGCGTCTTCTGACGGGTGCGGCTGGTCAATGAAGAGCCAGGCTCGTTGAAGGCGATATGACCATCGGGGCCGATGCCACCGAGGAAAAGGTCGATGCCGCCGAATTTCTCTATCTCCTTCTCGTAAGCCTCGCACTCGGCAGCAAGGTCGGGGGCATTGCCGTTCAAGATATGGATGTTCTCACGGGGACAGTCGATGTGGTTGAACAAGTTGCTGAACATGAAGCTGTGATAGCTCTCGGGATGGTCGACGGGCAGGCCGACATACTCGTCCATATTGAAAGTGACAACGTTCTTGAACGACACCTTTCCGTCCTGGCAGGCCTTGACCAGGGCACGGTACATGCCGATGGGCGAAGAGCCGGTGGGCAGACCAAGCACAAAGGGTTTCTCAGGTGTTGGGTTTGCGGCGTTGATACGCTCGATGACATGATTGGCTGCCCACTGGGACATCAAATCATAATTGGGTTCAATAATTACGCGCATAAACTGTGTTTGATTTGTTGTTGTTATTGTATGATTACTTTTTTTCCTTCAACGATATAGACGCCCTTTCCCGGACGGCCAGCGATGCGGCGGCCCATCAGGTCGTAGTACGACCGCTGAGAGGGGACAACAGCCGGAGTGATTCCCGACTGGTCGCCACCACCGAAGTCGAACGAGACAAGGCCGTCGTCAGTCATCCTGATATTGGTGATGGGGGTCTCTGTGTCTGTCAGGGCTTTGTCGACCGTCGCCGTGGAATCTGTGGTCCACGGGAAGGGGCTGGTACTCAGGTAGAGACAGTTCATTCGTGTCTTGTTGAGATACTTCGTCTTTACGTCACGCAGTTCCAACAGCTTATCCCAAGCATCGTAGTCGAGACCGTCGGCATGGATCAGTTCGTAACGGTAAGCGCCCTTCACGTTGTTGACCGAATTCGAAGACCACTTCGACTCCAGATAGTCCACATGATAGATAAGCAGCCCTCGGCCCGGCACACCAAGACTCCAGCCCTGCCACTGGCGGTTCTCCAAGAGATAATAGTAGTTTTCGGTCTTCTTGATGATGTACACATCGCCGCCGTCGGCCAGTGTCTTCATATTCCTGACAGAGGTCGGCTCCTTCAGTTCGACAGGCGTCAACCAGCCTAAGAGCATCTTCTCCAACGGTGAATAGTCGGGCGGGCACCAGCCGTAGTTGGTGAAGTTGCCGCCATCCATCAGGTCCCACTCATCGACGACGGAATAGCCTGCATTGCTACCCGTGGGATAGATGTCGGGCAGTCCAAGACTATGGCTGAACTCATGACAGATGGTGCCAATGCCACAGCTGCCGAGAGTGCCCTTCCACATTTCGCCGCTACAGGTGAAGTTGCTGATCTTAACGCCGCCGGGACAGGTGACAGTAGTAAACGAGCCTGTGTTAGGCCAGATATAGCCATAGCTTCCCTCACCCTGGTTGCCACACATTCCGGCGTACACATAGATGATCTGCTCTATCATCCCATCACCATCCCAGTCGTACTGAGACCAATTGATGTCTGGATATTGGCTGAACATCTCCATTGCAGCATTGCGGAAGTTTTCTTTGCCATAGTTGCGGGTCTTGCTTGTCGGGGCGTCATAAGGATTGGCCAACACGTCCAACTTAACAGGGCCATAGATATCGAACTCCAGATTGAAAAGGCCGCCAGACTGCTCGCGAAAGTATTCGGCCACGCAGCCCACGCCGTTCCGCTTGTTGTAGCCGCTGACATTGAAAAGAGAGTCATACGAAGCCCGTGCATCGGCCATCTGGAAGTCTACGTCGCGAAACGACACCAGAACGACCATCTGCTTGTAGACCTTCGTGGCATCCCAGTCCTTACGGGTATTCGGCAACCGTCGTGGCAGGCCACGGGTCGTGCCGTTATCGTCGCCGGTCAGGTCGGGTGTACAGTCGCCGTGAACCAATTTTACAGCCTGACCACGGACCATTGCAGGAACGAACAGGGCACAGCAAAGTGTCACAAGCACCTCAGCCAGCCAGACATGACATATTCTGTTTTGTTTTCTCATACGCTTTTTCGCTGCATTTTACTGAAACGTCGTTGCCACAACGGCATACGACGGTGCAAAATTACAACTTTTTCTTGGAACCACCAAAGCAACAGCCCATTTTATTCTTTTTAGGTATGTTCAGTTACTGATTATGACGATGGTCTTCAGCCAGTCGCGAAGAATGCCGCGATGCCGGTTCTGCGAGTCGGCTACCATCAACAGGATGAGCGAGCCGCCAGACAAACGGTGCGCAACACAGAGACCTTCGTAATTGGCAAAGTTACGGCGTAGCAGGTTGATATGCGTCCGGAACGTGTAGAGATGTGTTTTCGTGAGCGGCTGACTGTCTGTGGGATTGACCATGTACAGACGGCACTCTGCATAGGAGCCGATTTTCAGCGGGGGAATACGCAGTGTACGTTCAAGCACCAAAAGGCGGCCGTTGCCGATGGCGCAGACCTCACTGACGCCGTTCAGCAACGTGCCTTTGCGCTTCGAGGGTACAGGGTCGAGCTTGTAGGCATACTGACCGGCGAGCCGGCCATCGTCGCCGAACGCCGTCAGCCAGAGCAAGCTGTCGCCTTTTGCCGGCCGTTCGCTGATGGTGTAGTACCGATGTGCTTCGGCATCGTAGCACAACGATTCAAGACCGTAGTCGCTGCCAAGCCGGCTGAACGACGGAGGCACCTGTAACTGACGTCCAGTCTGCTGACCGTCGAGGGTGTATTCCAAAATATGATTGTCGGCCTCACCTGATATAAACAATGTTCGCGACTGCGGGTTCCAGGCAATACCCTCCTGGTCGCGCGTTGGCCGGCCCGTCGTCCTGAACCCTTCGTTTGTAATACTTAGGATACGCCCTCTGACGGTATCTATATCGATACGGAAGACATAGAATCCGTCGGCTGTCTTATCACTGACCAGCGCGTAACGGTCATCCCCGATGGGCGTAATACCACTATAGTTCCCCGCTGGAATGTCCTTAGGAAACTTCTGCTGCCTGTAGGCTCTCAGCAGCTGGGCAGAAACAGATAGCGGCACCGCGCATAGCAGTGCCACTATCTGCATTTTGAGTGTTATTTTGCGCAGACAGGCCACGGCTTGAGCTGCTTGAAGAAGTCGTTGCCCTTGTCGTCGACGAGGATGAAGGCGGGGAAGTCGACAACGTCAATCTTCCAGATGGCCTCCATACCGAGTTCGGGATACTCCACGCACTCAATTGACTTGATGCTCGACTGCGAAAGGACGGCAGCCACACCGCCAATGCTTCCGAGGTAGAAGCCGCCGTGCTTCTGGCAGGCATCGGTGACGACCTGCGAGCGGTTGCCCTTGGCAATCATCACAAGCGAGGCACCGAGCGACTGGAACTCGTCCACATACGGATCCATTCGGTTGGCCGTCGTCGGTCCCATCGAACCGCAGGGATAGTCCTCCGGCGTCTTGGCGGGTCCGGCGTAGAGCACGGGATATTTCTTGAAGTAGTCGGGCATCGGCTCACCGGCATCGATGCGGGCCTTCAGTTTGGCGTGGGCAATGTCGCGGGCCACGATGATGGTGCCCTTCAGGTTGACGCGGGTCGAGACGGGGTACTTCGACAGTTCCTTGCGGACGGCGTCGATACCCTCGTTCAGATCGATCTCGATGGTGTTCTGTCCCTCGCCAGCCTTGGCAAACTCTGCGGGAATCAGCTCAGAAGGGTTCGAATCCATCTTCTCGAGCCAGATACCATCCTTATTAATCTTTGCCTTGATGTTACGGTCGGCCGAGCACGAAACGCCCATACCGATGGGGCACGAAGCACCGTGACGCGGCAGACGGATGACGCGGATGTCATGAGCCAGATGCTTACCGCCGAACTGTGCACCGAGACCGATCTTCTGGGCCTCGACGAGCAGCTTCTGCTCGAGGTCGACGTCGCGGAAGGCACGGCCCGTCTCGTCGCCCGTCGTGGGCAGTGAGTCGTAGTACTTAATCGAGGCGAGCTTCACCGTCAGCAGGTTCTTCTCAGCCGAGGTGCCACCGATGACGAAGGCGATATGGTAAGGCGGGCAGGCAGCCGTGCCGAGGCTCTTCATCTTCTCGACGAGGAACGGAATGAGCGTGCCCTCGTTCTGGATGGTGGCCTTGGTCATGGGGTAGAAGTAGGTCTTGTTGGCCGAACCGCCACCCTTGGCCACCATCACGAAGCGGTATTCAGCGCCCTCGGTGGCCTCAATGTCAATCTGCGCGGGCAGGTTGCAGCGGGTGTTCACCTCGTCGTACATTGTCAGCGGGGCATTCTGCGAGTAACGCAGGTTGTCCTGGGTGAAGGTGTTATAGACACCGAGCGAGAGAGCCTCCTCGTCCTCGAAGCCCGTCCATACCTGCTGACCCTTCTCGCCGTGGATGATGGCGGTGCCGGTGTCCTGACAGAAGGGCAGGATGCCACGGGCTGCCACCTCGGCATTGCGCAGGAACTGCAGGGCCACATACTTGTCGTTCTCAGAAGCCTCGGGGTCGCTGAGGATGGCAGCCACCTGCAGGTTGTGCTCACGGCGCAGCATGAACTCCACATCGTGGAAGGCCTGCTGAGCCAGCAGCGTCAGTGCCTCCTTCGACACCTTAATGATTTCCTTGCCCTCGAACTCGGCGGTGGTCACGCCTTCCTTCGACAGCAGTCTGTACTCGGTCTTGTCTTCGCCCAACTGAAACATCGGGGCGTACTTGAAATCTACTACGTTTGCCATAATCTTGTTTTTTAAAGGGAGACAAGGAGACAGGGAGTTCAAGGAGTTCAAGACCCGGAAATCCCTATCTCCTTAAACTTATTTATTTTTTATTCCTTTATTGTTTATTATTCCATTAATGTACAAATACAACATTCTGCTCGCATCTTCCAATTTGTCATGTAACTCAGAGAACTCGTCGGAATTAATATATTGGAGATCTCTTGAAAGTATGATATAGTCCCTGCATTCCTCCATACTGCCTTGAGAAATATTCATAAAGCGCAATTTATCAGCTTTACTAAGTTTCTTATATCCTTCAGCAATATTAGCCTCAATGGAAACTGAAGCACGTCTGAATTGAGAAGTCAAGCCATACTGCTCGTCTATCGGATAATGCTTTGTTATCCGGTACACAGCAAGTACAAATGCATGTGCTTTTTGCCAAGCTATTACACTTTCAAAAGAGTATGGCATATGCTCAAACCTTAAACTATTGTCCTGAACTCCTTGAACTCCCTGAACTCCCTGTCTCCATAATATCAGTATCCAAAAATCTCAGCTGTCGAAATGCGCTTTACAGGGCCGTACTTCTGCAGGGCAGCCATATCGAGTTCGCGCTCGTTGCCGAGGATGATATAGCGGTAGGGCTTGCGGGCTATCTGCTGCTGCTCGAAGTCGACGATGTCCTTCATCGTCAGGCCGGGCAGGGCGGCATAGATTTTCTCGTTCAGGTCGTAGTCGATGCCCAAGTCGCGGGCGTTGATCCAGGCATTGATGAGCCCGAACTTCGTGGTGCGCAGGCTGGCCAGCTGTTTCGTCAGGGCCTCCTTGGCAATCTGGAACGAGGCATCGCTCTGCGGGATAGTGTCGAGGATAGTGTGGAAGTGACTGACGCAATCCATCATCTTGTCGTTCTGGGTGATGATGTGTGTAAAGAAGTCCTCCGTCTGGTCCTTATAGCCGGGACGGCGGTACATGGCCCAGGCATTATAGGCCAGACCGCGAGTCTCGCGCATCTCCTGGAACACCACGGTGTTCATACCACCACCGAAGTACTCATTGAACAGTGCCTGGACGGCAACCTCGTCGACATTCCACGGGCGCTGTTCGTTATGGTACATACGCATATAGATATTCTTGGCGTCGTAAGGGGCTATCAGAATCTCGCTCTCCGGCGTAGGCTGCGTGACGTAGTTCTTGTTCTGCGGCACGGGCTTCAGTTCAGCGGTGAGAGATGAGAGATGAGAGCTGAGAGACTCCTCCAGGTCTTCCTCGTCCATCGGTCCATAATATAATAAGGTGTGCTCATACTGGCTGAGGTTCTTCAGCAGGTCGAGCAGTTCCTGCGGATTCGTCTGGCGCAGCTGGGCGGTGGTCAGCAGATTGCGCTTTGAGTTGTACTGCCCATAGACGCCGTAGTTGAACAGGCAGTCAAAGCAGGTGCGCTGGTCGAGTTTGGCGTCGGCACGGGCCTTGTCAAGCAGAGCGACATACATATCATAGGCCTCCTGGTCGACCTTGGCATTCTGGAGCAGGTTTTCGAGCAGCGCCAGTGCCTCGGCCATATTCTCGCCCAGACCACTCAACGTGACATTGATGACACGTTCGCCCACATTGATATTAAATTCGCAGGCCAGCTTGTAGAACTGCTGCTTCACCTGTTGGGGCGTCAGCTTGTCGGTGCCTAAGTAGTCCAGATAGTCGGCAGCGTAGTCATAGCGGACGTCGGCCTGCTTGCCGAACTCATAGCGGAACGACAGCTGGAAACGGCCGTTCTCTGTGTTCTGGACATACACGTAAGGCAAGCTTTTGTCTGTGGATCCAAAGGTCAGGTCGCGCTTGAAGTCGACAAACTTCGGCTCGATGGGTTTTACCTTGGCAGCCTGGATGTCCTTCACGAACTGGCTGACGTTGTCGCGATTGGCGGCAATGGGCGTGATGGCGGGCTTGTCGATCTTCTTCTCGTTGGGGTCAACACCCTGACGCTTGTAGACGGCGGCATAGCCGTCGGTGAAGTGGCGGGCGGCGAAGTCTGAAATCTGCTGCTTGGTCATACCTTCCAACCGCTGCAGACGGTTAGCCACCTGCTCCCACGGTGTGCCAATGATGAAAGCATCGACAAACATATCGGCCCGCGACTGGTTGTTCTCGAGGGCGTTGTAGTACTGCAGCTTCAGGTTGTTGATGACCGACGGCAGCAGGTCGTCGCTGAACTCACCCTTCTTCAGCTTACCAATCTCTTCGAGCAACAGCTGGCGCACCTCGTCGAGCGTCTGGCCCTCCTTGGGCGTACCGGCCAGGATGAACATCGAGTAGTCCATCAGTGCCTCTACCCCACCCCATGCGCTGAGCATCTTCATCTGCTGGTTGATGTCGAGGTCGATGAGTCCGGCAGTGCCGTTGCTGAGCATGTGCTCAATGACCTGCAGCGTGTCGTTCTGCAGCGAAGCACCGCGGTCGAAGCGCCAGCCTAACCACAGCTGCTCAGCCTCGGGACCGATGACGGCAGTGTCCTGTGGCTCGGTATACACGGGCTGTTCGGGGAACGTGGGCTGGGCAACGTCGTCGCCGGGTTTCCACTGTCCGAAGTACTTGTCGATGGTGGCTATCACCTCGTCGGGGTTGAAGTCGCCAGCCATGCAGATGGCCACGTTGTTGGGCACATACCACTTGGCAAAGTAGTTCTTGATGTTCGTAATCGAGGGATTCTTCAGGTGCTCCTGCGTACCGATGGTGGTCTGCAGGCCGTAGGGGTGCGTCGGACAGAGCTTGCGGCTCAGGGCCTCATAGAGCTTGCGCACGTCCTGCGTCAGTCCGATGTTGTACTCCTCGTAGACAGCCTCTAGCTCGGTGTGGAAGCCGCGGATGACCATATTCTGGAAACGGTCAGACTGGATCTTCGCCCAGTTCTCGACTTCGTTCGAGGGAATGTCCTCGGTGTAGCAGGTCACGTCGTTCGATGTGTAGGCATTCGTTCCCTCAGCACCGATGGCAGCCATCAGCTTGTCGTACTCATTGGGGATGAAGTACTGGGCAGCCACCTGCGAGACGCTGTCGATGCCACGATAGGCGGCGCGGCGCTCTGCAGGGTCAGTCAGCTTGCGGTACTGCTCATAGCGCTGCTCGATGTCGGCCAGCAGCGGAGCCTCTGCCGTCGAGTCGGTCACGCCGAACTTTCCCGTACCCTTAAACATCAGGTGTTCCAGGTAGTGGGCCAGGCCGGTGGTCTCAGCCGGGTCGTTCTTCGAACCGGTACGCACGGCAATGTACGTCTGTATCCTCGGCTGTTCCTTGTTCACACTGAGGTACACCTTCAGTCCATTGTCCAGCGTATAGATACGTGTCTGACTGAGGTCCCCCTTCACTGTCTCATACTTGTACTTGCCGCCACAGCCCATCAGCATGATCAGCGGCATCATGAAAAGCAATAACTTCTTCATCTTGCAGATTATTGTGTGCATAAATAATTCCAATATGGTTTCCATTTACAGTCAGCCAATCTTCCATCCCTCCACCCGGCGGGTCCGGCTGCTGAAGTTCACACCTATTTTATATAACGTGCGAGGGTCGGCGGCAAAGGGGGCGGCATACTGCTTGGCATCTATCTGCTGCAGGGCCTCGTCGGCGCTTCGGTCGAGCTTGAACTCGAAGATGTATATGTAGTCGCTGGTCTTCACGAGCATGTCCATACGCCCGTCGGTGGTGTGACGCTCCACCTCGGTGTAGAAGCCCATCATGCGGAAGATGAGGCTCACGGCGTTGTGGAAGTACAGCTCAGCATCGCCCGCAACCTCGTAGTCGCCCAGGGCGAAGAAAGACTCCAGACGCCGTAAGAACTGCTCAGGCAGGCCAGCTCGGACATCCTTCACGAAATTAGTAATGAAACGCTGACCCTCATCTTTTCCTGCCGGTGTGTAATAGAGCATGAGGAACTTCGTAAAGCCGCGCTCAACCTCCTCGTTGGGGAAGCCCAGACGGTAGTTCCCAAATTCCGGGTCGTAGCCCTTAATGGTGAGGTAGCCGCTCTGATAGATGATGGGCAGCGGACTCTTGTCGATGCTGTCAAGGCTTCCGAGCAAATCAGCCGTCACCTCTTCGCTGGTCAGGCGGTCGAGGTCGTAAGAGTGTTGCTTGATGACCTCCACGATGTACGACGGGGTGCCCGTCTCAAACCAATAGTCTTTGAAACGCTTGCGCTCAAGGGTGTTCAGCAGACTGTAGGGGTTGTACATACCCACGGTACCTGCCTCGAAGTGATAGCCGTCATAGCAGCGTTTCAGCGAAGCATAGCACTCTTCTTTGGTCATCCCGTTCTTCTCTGCCACCAGTTGCACTTCAGAGTCGAAATTGGCGTGAATCTCCGCCTCGGTAATGCCGCATAGCTCGGCATACCGCTCATCCATGGAAATGTCAGTGAGGTTGTTCAGGTCGCTGAACACGCTGACCTTCGAGAACTTCGTGACCCCGGTGAACAGGCCAAACTGGATATAGGCGTCCATCGACTTGGCCACGCCGAAGACGGCCTTCAGGGTGCTACGGTAGTCGTCCTGAAGCTCAGGGTTGCCAATAGCCTGAAGAACGGGTTTGTCGTACTCGTCGACGAGAACGACAACCTTCATGCCGGTCTTCTCGTTGGCTTTACGAATCAGGCTCTTGAAGCGTTGTGTGGGGGTGGTGTCGTTTTCGTCGCGTCCATATATCAGTTCCCACTGCCGGAAGTGCCAGTCGAGCACAGCTTCTAAGGCAGCAGGCGAGTCGTATTTCTCGGCGTTCAGGTCGAGGTGGAGCACGGGGTACTGCAACCAGTCCTGCTCCAGCTGCTCTATCGCCAACCCCTTGAACAGCTCACGCTTGCCGAGGAAGTAGGCCTCGAGCGTGGAGAGGAGCAGGCTCTTGCCGAACCGGCGCGGACGGCTGAGGAAGAAGTGCTGCTCAGCCTTGGCCATCTGATAGACCAGTGCAGTCTTGTCGACATAGGCGAAACCGCCAGTCCTGAGCTTCTCGAAACTCTGTATGCCAAGTGGATATTTCATGCAGTTGGTTGGAGGGTGTTAATTCTCATAGTCTATCTCATGATCTAATTTCTCAAGGAAGTCATCGTACACATCCTGGTCGACATCGCCCAGACTGAATTCCTTCTCGGCATCCTTGCGGATTTCGGCAATCCAGGCACGACGGGCACGGACATAGTCTTCGCGGATACGCTCGCAAGCCGTCTCGTCGAGCTCGTCCAAGTGGTAATAGTCAAGAATCATCTGGTAGCTCCAGGCCCAGCGGTAGTCGCTATAGTGGTTGTTGATGTCGGCAAAGCGGTCGAGCACCTGCGTAATATTCTCAATCGTACCCTCCTTGATATCATCAATCAGACGCTGCTCCTCGGTCACGGGCAGCAGCAGTCCGCTGAGGTCGGACCAGGGTCCCTTGCCGACCTCCGACTTCGGCATGCCGAAGAAGCCCTCCTTCACCGCACGTTTCAGCACGGCTCCCATATAGATGCGCAGGGCGATGTCATAATACTTCAGGCCCTTCTGCAACGACGAGGCGTTGATGACATATTCGTGGAAGTTGTACGACGACACATTGTCGCCACTGGCCTGCCGCAAGGCTTCCAGGATCATGATGCCCTGCATAATCTCGCCGACCGTAAAGGGACTGAGCCAGTCGAAGTTGATGATCGACTTCTTCGACTGCTTCGAGCGCTTGTCACGCTTCGGCCACTTCTTGATGTCGCGGTACAGTCCGACGGTGGTGATGTTGCGGCCCGGCACGAGATACATCGTCTCGCCATAGGCTACGAGGTAGCTGAAGGGCAGACAGCGCGTGTCGGGATGGTGCATCAGCTTGCCGAAACAGACGGAGAAAGCACCGATAGTGGCCGGCATCAGCACGTACGAGCCGGAGGCTGTCTTCGTGCCGCGCTCCAGGGTGCCGTAGTGCATCGGTCCCATCTTGTAGGCGTGGTTCGAGAAGTTGGTGTTCGAACCGGCATTGTAGAACGAGAACTGTCCGCCGATGAGCAGGCTCGACTTGTGGTGACTGGCCGAGAACGGACCGCAGAAGGCGGCGCAGGCCTCGCCGTTGGCCATATATGAGTTGGCGAAGAAGAGGCTGGCCTCAGCCGTGAAGCCGTTGGTAATCTGACAGGCCTCGCCCACAAAGCAGTCCTGCATCTTGACGGAGTTGTTGATGCTGCAGCCGTCGCAGATAATCGAGTTCTCGCAGATGACGCCCGTGCCGATGAACACGCTGGCATCCTCAGAGCTGAGGATGGTACACTCGTTCAGACGGGCACAGCCGCTGATTTCGCAGTCGCCCTTTATGACGGTGTTCGTGATGTCCTTGGTATTGATAATCTTCACGCGGTTGCCGATGATGCCGCGCTCAGGCGTCGAGATGCGCACCTCGTCGTCGATGAGCTGTTTCAGACGGTTCATCAGTTCTCGGTCGTTGTGATATTTCACCATAAAGGCAGCCAACTGGGAGTTCAGTTCGCGGAAGAGTGTCACGTTGCCGTCGCCCATCTCGTTGAGCACGGAGATGGTAGAGCCGGCACCGTAGCTGGCGCCTTCGAGCGTTTCCAGTGTCGAGATGTTCGAGATATAGCAGTCGTCGCCGATGGTATAGTTGTTGATGAAGTTACCCACCTTCTCTATCAGGCAGTCGTTGCCGACGGTGACATTGCGCAGCGTGGCGTCGTTGATGCCCGAATGCTTGAAGAAGCCCTTGGCCACCTCCACACATTTGTTGAACACACCCAGGCGGATGTCACCATAGAACATCACGCGGTGGAAGTTATAAGGTTTGAAGCCTTCGGCCACCATCACCCGCTGCCAGTCCTCGGCCCAGCAGACATTATTCTCAAGAATCTCAATCTCGCTTTGTGTCAGTTGTCTGTATTCACTCATAGTCTTGGTATAAAAAGTCGTTATAAGGATATTTCTGTACGTGCAGTTCACGTACTCTACCATATAATAACGCGCGAAGCTCGTCAATATTGTGTTTCTGCTTTGCAGAAATAAAGATGCAGTCGTCGCCAAGCTTGGCCATCCACGTGCGCTTCAGTTCGTCGAGCGAAATGTTCTCCCGCGTCGGCTCCGTCAGGTCGTCCTCATCCTGGGGCGTCCATGTGTAGGCATCAATCTTGTTGAACACCATCATCGACGGCGTCTCGGCACAGCCCAAGTCGGCCAGCGTCTTCTCAACTACCGATATCTGCTCCTCGAAGTCGGGATGCGAGATGTCCACCACATGGACCAGCAGGTCGGCCTCTCGTACTTCGTCGAGCGTCGACTTGAACGACTCCACCAGGTCGGAGGGCAGCTTGCGGATGAAGCCCACGGTGTCGGCCAACAGGAAGGGCAGGTTGTCGATGGTCACCTTGCGAACAGTCGTGTCGAGCGTGGCAAAGAGTTTGTTCTCTGCAAACACCTCACTCTTCGAGAGCAGGTTCATCATCGTCGACTTGCCTACGTTGGTATAACCCACCAACGCCACACGGATAAGCCGGCCGCGGTTCTTCCGCTGCGTCGTCTTCTGCTGGTCAATCTCCTTCAGCCGCTGCTTGAGCAGCGTGATGCGCTGCAGGATGATACGGCGGTCCATCTCCAACTGCGTCTCACCAGGGCCGCGAAGTCCTACCGATCCCTTGCCGCCGCCCGAGCCAGAGCCGCCGCCCTGACGCTCCAAGTGCGTCCACAACCGCTGCAGACGGGGCAGCATATAGCGGTGCTGCGCCAGCTCCACCTGGGCCTTGGCCTCGGCCGTCTGGGCACGCATGGCAAAGATATCGAGAATCAGACTGGTGCGGTCCAGTATCTTTACCTGCAGCTCTTTCTCGATGTTGCGCAGCTGCTTGGCCGACAGTTCGTCGTCGAAGATGACCATTCCCACGAGCTGGGGAGCCTCCGCCGACCGTTCGTTCTCGTCGGTGTCGAGCCACTCGTCGTAGGCATCCTCACATTCCTTGATGTATTGCTTGATTTCCAGAAGCTTGCCGCTGCCGACGTAGGTCACAGCGCTCGGACCACCCACCCTTTGGGTGAACCGCTTGACGACCACAGCCCCTGCCGTCTCGGCCAGAAACTCCAACTCGTCCAGGTATTCCTTCGTCTTGACCTCGTCCTGCTGGTTGGTAATCAGTCCCACCAGCACCGCCGTCTCAGCCTTCGCTTCTGATATGACAAATTCCTTCATAAACAGTATCAAATCCTTAAGATTGTGCAAAGGTAATCAAAAAGTGGGGAACTCCCACAACAAAACTGTTATTTTTTGTTAGTGAGAGTTCCCTACCGCCTTGGCCTTATCCCTATGAACGGGACGATATCTGGAAATGTGGTCAGCGTTAAGGCTTGTCCAACTTGAAACTGACGGGCAGCGTGTAGGTGGTTTCTATGCGTTTGCCGTTCTGTCGGCCAGGCTCCCATCGCGGCATGTTGCGCACCACATGAATAGCTTCTTCCTTCATGGCTTCGATGGCATCATCGTAGGCCTTCATGATCTCAATGGCTTCCTCATTGCCATTCTTGGCAGCCTGACTGATCTCGATTGTGACGAGGGGCGAAGATGCCTTAACCTCAGTGACCTTGGGAGATCTGATGAGACCTGTCTTGCCGACGGTGAACTCCACTGTGACCTCTCCCTCTGCCTGCATCTCTCTGGTGACTGAGGGGTATCTCAGGTTGGCTGCCAGATAGTTGTAGATTTTTTCGTTTCCGCCAGAGTATCTGGGCATCTCCTCTTTCACTATGAACGTCGCTTCATCGCCTGTCTGGGGATATTCGTCCTTGAAGTGTGGGGCGTTGTTGTCAATGCTAAGCGGCTGAGTATGCACTGTAGTGCCGTTGATCTTCGTGTCGCTCTCCAGCGTAACGTTGACTGTGGCATCCTTGATGTCGAGTATCTGGCTCTTGAATCCTACGTAAGAGATACGGATCTTGTGCTTGGGGTTCACCACCTTGAACGAGAAGTTGCCGTTATTGTCGGTGATGCTGTTGGCCACGATGCGTCCATATTCGTCTATCTCAACAAGGTTGACGGACTGGAGCGGCTGGCCGTTCTTTGACTTTACATTGCCAGTAATCTTATCGCCGGCCTTCACTGCTTCTACGGCTTTCACCTCCTTGGCAGGTGCAGGAGCAGGGGTTTCAATGACTTCTGTCTCTTCAACATCGGAACTGAGTGCTTCGGCAATAGGCTGCTCAATGATTCTGACACTATTGTCCACAACCTCTTTCAAGGCTTCTTTGGGTTTCGAGAATGCCGTAAGCGCAAAGCCTACGAGCGGAAGGGTGACGGCAATCCACGTCAGACGCCACCACGTTGACTGTTTCTTCTTCATCATGATAATTCGTTTTTTAATGTTAAGATTAAACGAACAGGCCAGTGCGTAGGCCTCCGCCCCAACTGTCCGCATGACTAATAATCGCTGATAGTCACGACTACGGATGTGATAATGATTGATCACTTCATCATCTGCCTCGTATTCGTGAACCACCTTTATCTCTTTCATAACAAGCCAGCACACGGGGTTGACCAGCGTACACAGCAGGATGAACACCAGGTCGAGAGGGTGCAGCAGCTTGATGTGCGACAGTTCATGGTGCATGCTGGCACGACGGCTGAAGCCTCGTTCTTTGTCCGAAATGACAATATAGTTCATCCAGCTGAATGGGCCGTACTCGTCGTTGTGAACCACCAGCCGAATCCAGCGCCCCACTCTCCTCGTACGCTTCCCCCGCAGAAAGAGTAGCATCTTCACGACCGATCTCAGCCAGCCTGTTACTTGAATCGCCATATAGATAATGTAAGCGAGCGTCATAAAGACAAAAATGCGTTGTCCCACTGACGGTTGCTCCCGCACTTCTGTCACCTGCATTTGTACGGTCTCAAACTGTTCGGTGTTCAGTCGGCAGACCTCCGCGATGGGTTCTATCTGCTCATTAGCCGTGACGTGGATGAGCGGCAGCAAGGCTGAAACCACCACACTGCCCAACAGGAAGAAACGGTTGAAACGATGGAACGTACTGCCGCTGAAGCACATCTTGTACAACAGCAGGAAGGCCGACAAGCACAGCGCCCACTCAAGAACATATACTACAAAACTGCCCATATCACTCCTCCTCTACCATTCGTATCAATTCTTTCAATTCGTCAACGCTCACGTCGTGCTCCTCCACCAGTTTCGAGATGAAGCTCATGTACGAACCGCCGAAAAGCTTATCAACATTCTCTTTGTGAATGGCATTGATATATTGTTCGCGTGTAACGGCTGCATCATACAAATAGAATTTCGGGCTTAACTCCTTATGGGTAATCATGCCGTGCATCTCGAGTCGCCGCACATAGGTGGCTATCGTGTTGAAGTGGGCGGCAGTTCCAGGGAGGTTGCTGATGAGGTCGCGGATGGACTGCTCGCCACGCTCCCATAGCACCTCCATAATCGTCAGTTCCTTGTCGGTCAGTTTCTTCATAATCGCCTCGTTTTCTTCGTCTACGAAATAACTGCTGCAAAGTAACTACAATTTGTAGTAACCTCCAAATTATTTAGCTCTTATTAACAATACTTGTGTAGTTATTAGCACAAGACTGTGTTGGGTAGTCATGCCAAAAGCCGGTGAACACAAATAAAATTCAAGAATCTCTTGGCCATTTGCTTACTTATTTGTACCTTTGCCCACACATAACCAAACTGCAAAAACAGATGAACAGAAATCTACTAACGACCATTGGGTTGATACTGATAACGGCCATGCCGACAACAGCCCAGACGAACTATAACTACAGTAAATTGCATCGCGAACAGCTGAACCGAGGCGTCGTGGCCGTGAGAACGGAGGACGGCAAGGTGGCCGTCAGTTGGCGCACGCTGATGAGCGACCCCAAGGGCCAACCCTACGACGTGTACCGTAACGGCGTGAAACTGAACAAGAAGCCGCTCAAAGCCGGCGGCACCTTCTTCATCGATGAGCAGCCACTGCAGACTGATGCCGTCTACGAAGTACGAGGCGGCGGTAACGACGGGAAGTGGGGTGTGAAGGCTGATGCCCCCGTCGGCTACATCCCCATCCCCATCCAGAAGCCCGAGGGCCGCTATTCGGCCAACGACTGTTCGGTGGGCGATGTTGACGGCGACGGCCAGTACGAAATCTTTCTGAAGTGGGAACCGGGCAACGCCCGCGACAATGCTCACGACGGTTTTACCGACCCCGTCTTCATCGACTGCCTGCGTCTTGACGGCACCTTGCTCTGGCGTATTAACTTGGGCCGTAACATCCGTGCCGGCGCCCACTACACCCAGTTTATGGTCTACGACTTCGACGGCGACGGCCGCGCCGAGATGATGTGCCGCACCGCCGACGGCACCCGCGACGGCCAAGGCCGCGTGCTCGGCGACTCCCTCGCTGACTACCGCAATCAGGCCGGCCGCATCCTCGAAGGCCCCGAATTCCTCACCGTCTTCGACGGACAGACAGGCCGTGCCCTCGACAGCAAGCCCTATATCCCCCAGCGTGGCGACGTCTCTGCCTGGGGCGACAGCAAAGCCAACCGCTCCGACCGCTTCCTCGCTGCCATCGGCTACTTAGGGAGTGAAAAGGGAAAAGGGAAAAGTGATAAGAGACAATTGGCCTCCGCCATCTTCTGTCGCGGCTACTACACCCGCAGCGTCATAGCCGCCTGGGACTGGGACGGACGCGAACTGAAGAACCGCTGGACCTTCGACACCAATGAGCCTCAGTGGCGCAGCTACGCCGGACAGGGCAACCACAACCTCCGAGTGGCTGATGTCGACGGCGACGGTTACGACGAGATCACCTACGGCTCGATGGCCATCGACCACGACGGTCGCGGACTCTACAACACAGGCATGGGTCACGGCGACGCCATCCACCTCATTGCCGACCCGAAGACCAACGAGCTCTACATCTGGGACTGCCACGAGAACAAGCGCGACGGCTCCGACCTGAGGAACGCCCGCACCGGCGAGGTCATCTTCCAAGTCAAGAGCAACGCCGACGTAGGCCGCTGCATGGCCGCCGACATCGACCCAACCAACTACGGCTGCGAGATGTGGAGCGCCGACAGTCACGGTATTCGCAATATGAAAGGAGAGGTCGTTAATGCCGCAAAGGACTCCGACGACCCTCAACACAATAACTACTTGATCATGGGAGGGCGCTGGCTCTCGATGAACTTCGGCATCTGGTGGGACGGCGACCTGCTGCGCGAACTGCTCGACCGCAGCACCGTGTCGAAGTACGACTGGGAGAACCGCGCCATCGCGGATATCCAGAAGTTCGACGGCCAGTTCAACAACGGCACCAAGTCGAACCCCTGCATCAGCGCCGACCTCCTCGGCGACTGGCGCGAGGAGGTGCTCGTCCGCAACCGCGAGTCCACCGAGCTGCGGCTCTACGTCACCACCATCCCCACCGACCACCGTATTAACTGCCTGATGGAGGACATTCCCTACCGTCTCTCGGTGGCCACGCAGAACGTAGCCTACAACCAGCCGTCGGAGCCTGGCTACTACATCGGCCCCGACCGCACGGACTATCTGAAATAGCGGCAACGCCGTGATCGTCGGCTATTCGTAGTCGTCAATCACGGCGTTCATCATATCCATCATTGGCTTGGCAGCACGGAACATACGCTCTGCGTCGTTGAGCCAAGCATCGCCCTGATAGAAGTCGTCGGCCACCTGATGCCAGCAGCAGTAGTCCTTCTGGCGCAAATAGTCTATGTACTCCCAATCGCGAGGGAACCCCGAAGGACAGGTCTTCAGCTTCTCAAGTCCGAAGCCCTGCGGCTGGTCCCAGCTCGACACATCGGTAGGCGTCTTGAAACTGCTGTCAACCGGACTGCCAAAATATTTCAAGAACTCCGGACTCTGCACACACTTCAGCCACTCCTCCGTGTTCGCCATAATCTCGTTGCGGCACGAAGTCAGGATGTTCGTCGGCAACCAGTAGTTGCCACAAGCCACCATACAGTGGCCAGGCTCCAGATGCAGGTAATAGCCGCCATGCAGCGCCTTCTTGCCGTGGGCTGCAATATAGGCTCCGAAATGATTCTTATAGGGCGACTTGTCGTTCGAGAAGCGCGTGTCGCGATAGAATCGGTAAGTACAGTCCTTCACCGTCAGGTGGGCAATCGAGGCATCAAACGTCACGATGCGCTCCAATGCCTGCTGCACCCCCTTCTCAAAGTCTGCCCTCACAGCCTCATACTCCTTCTTATGCTCCTGAAACCAGCTCCGCTCATTATTCGCCATCAGCTGCCGCAGGAACCCCAATATCCGTTTTGCATCCATATCTCACTCTATTTATAAGTCATCATTCTCAGTGTCCAGCAAATTCTTGATTGCCTTGTCAAAATCGCTCTCCAGCATTCGCATTTCGCGTTCACGATAGATTTCGAACTCCCGTTCAGCTTTCTCGATGGCTTCCTGATGCGAGACAGTTCCATTACCTTCCAAGATGCTCTTGCGCAATCGCAGTATCTGGTCATCCAGGGCCGCTATCCAGTCGGCCATCGTCATCGGGTTCTGCTCCAATGCCTGGAATTCAGCATAGTCAAGGAATTGTGAAGTCAAGAGGTTCAGCCGTTGTAACTCCAACTCCGTCAGATAGTTCTTCGCAATCTTCACATCGTCGCGAGTCACGTAGTTCCCCTTGAAGTTCGTCATCCCCACAAATGGTTTCTCGTTGTCCACCCGCTCATAGATCAGTTCTGCCGCCGTATGCTCGTGCACGGCGTAGTGCATCTTATTCTGAACGGTGGCAAAGAACTGCTTTGTCAACTTTGCCCGTGGGTCATAGTCCGTCGAGGTTGCATATATGTCCGTCACTTGCTGATAGAAGTTCCTTTCGCTGCTGCGGATGTCGCGAATGCGCTGCAGCAGCTCGCGGAAGTACCGGTTGCCGCCTTGCTTCAGCCGTTCGTCGTCCATCGTAAATCCTTTCTGGATATACTCATGCAGCCGCTGAGTAGCCCAGCGGCGGAAGCGTACAGCAACAGGTGACTGCACACGATAGCCCAAGGCGATGATGACGTCGAGATTGTAATGTTCTATCTCACGTTGAACATTTCTTTTTCCCTCTTGTCGAACTAACAAGTATTTCTTGTGAGTTCGCTCATCATCATCTAATTCCTTGTCTCCATATATTCCTTGCAGGTGCAAACTAATGTTCTGCTGTGTGGTATCATAGATTTCTGCCAACTGCGCTTGCGTCAGCCACACATCCTCATCGGCAAAGCGCACATTGACGCTCAGCCTGCCCTCCTCGTCCTTATAGAGAATCAGTTTGTTTTCTTTTTCCATATCAAGTGCAAAGATACGAATTAGAAAGCAAAACGCAAAAAATAATAGCAGCAAAATAACAAATATCTTGCATCGCGGGCATAAACTGTATATATCTCTATTCCTACATCAAACCACAACCCCTTCATCGGGTGTCCGGGTTGCCAGTTGCTGTATATCTCTCTATTCCTACATCAAACCACAACTTAAAACGGATAAGAAATGGCAAAAGTCAAGCTGTATATCTCTCTATTCCTACATCAAACCACAACTAGCCGGGCGTCAGTATCTGGAACACCTGAGCTGTATATCTCTCTATTCCTACATCAAACCACAACGGGCGTTGTTGGTTGTTGCTCCTCTTGTAGCTGTATATCTCTCTATTCCTACATCAAACCACAACCGTTAAAAGAGCGTTCGCGCGCTTACTCGGCTGTATATCTCTCTATTCCTACATCAAACCACAACGTAAAGACAGGCTGTGCCCACATATCGTAGCTGTATATCTCTCTATTCCTACATCAAACCACAACTTAGTTATTAGGTTGTTTTCCCCGCCACCTGCTGTATATCTCTCTATTCCTACATCAAACCACAACTAAAATAGCCCGCACTTGTCATCGTGCCCGCTGTATATCTCTCTATTCCTACATCAAACCACAACCTATGCTTTCTATTCTTCTGTTTCATAGGCATTTTGCTCTATTATCACTCCATAAGAAGTGGCTATTGATGTGGATTTGCGCTGCAAAATTACTAAAAAAATTCCAATTGCATCGGTGCTGTCGGAGTTTTTTTCTTCTTTTCATTCCCCCAAAAGTTCACGATGTTACCATATTGCTTGTCCGTTACACTCAGCATACTTACCAAACCAGTTTCTGGAGCGATAGATTTCACACGCTTTATATGTACTGTCTGACTCTCATAAGAAGCACAATGCCTGATATAAACAGAGTACTGTAACATCATGTTGCCGTCAAGTGTCATTAGCATCGTCTTAGGCATCTGTTTCTTGTCGCAGAAAACAACAGACACGTTATTGTCAGCCAATTCGTTGAGCAAGGGCACAGTAATGCTGACCATCGGATTTTCAATGACCACAAAACCAATATCCTCAATCGGACGAGTCACCATGTCCTTATTATCTTTGAACGTTATGACAAGCTGCTGGTCTTTCAAGGATAGGGACACTGGTGATGTAAACATCAATGTTTGCTTAATCATGTCAGCCTCCTTATCTCCCCTAAATCGTTAATATCGAAATCCACACCCTGAACAAGGGCGTTTAGCTGGGTATGAAGCATCTTTATTCCTGTTCTAAACTCTTCTGCCGATTTAAACACTCCATTTTTCATTTTAACCTCGGAACTTTGATGTGCATCCTGGTGATGGACCAAATTGATTGTCCCATAATTATAAGATGAGATAACCATCGACGACATTCCCGTCACCTTATACAATCTCTTCAGCAGATTTTTCTTGTCCAGCTCCCATACCTCTTCTGGAGTATTCTCATAGAGCAGTACCATCGTACCAATCCTCAATTTATATCGAAGGTCATATCCGCTCTTGCTTTTCAGGGGCACAAGCTGACTGTCTGTTGGCACACGGTCGTTACTTCTACGATAGAAGTTTGCTGCTGTGATATTATTCACCAGTTCAAACTCGCGTTTCTCCTTGCCTTTTTTATCCTGTCCCACATAGATAGCCATCATGTAGTTACGGTCATTCTGCACATGATACTGACGTTTGTATTCATGGCGCGACTGGTCACGTTGTTGGCGGATATTGATAGGACGAGTGACTGAACCTGCAAAAACACGGACTTTCCTAATCGGAATCTGTCTCTTTTCATTCATCCAGATGGTTTCCTCAATAGCTTTCTTCAGCGAACCATGAAGCAGAATAGCGTCTTCAACCTTGGAACGAACCTCGGCATCAACAATGTTCTTTACATCTTTCTCGTCAAGGCTGTCAAGGCTTCTGCGAACTACAAACTATATTTCTCCGTCAACCTCAATAGCCCCGTAATAGGTATCATTGTGTAATGAAGCACGAGCCGTATCGCCCTGCGTCAGCATCTTTCCTCCTTTGCGGTCTCTCACATAGCGTTTAGCCTGCTTAGGCATATTATCCTTTGAATAATGAGCAATCAGCAACTCATCCTGTATCTGCTTTATGTCGCTAACGAACGACGGCCAAGGCTTTTCAAACTGGGGCTTTTCGCCTTTACCTAACTTGTATTCATCTGACTCATGATAGAACTGTGCCAGCTTGTCGTAAGCAGCCTTGTCAATACAGGCAATCGTAATTGCATCAATACAATGATGCACATGATTAACACGTTCTTTCTTGGTGTACTCTTCCTGTATTCCCCACATCTTTCGGAAGTCTGAGGTTGCTATACCTTTTACAATATATACCTGTTTGAAAACAGATTTCAGATACATACGGGCATAACGGGAAATGACGCTGATGTCTGTGCCCTGCCGCCGAGAAAAGCCCTCGGGCACCTCCGTCATTGTAAAGCGCTGATACTTGCCCCGCCAATAGTCACGCTGTAGTGACAATAGGTGGCGGCGACGAATCTTGCTGTCTTTCTCGTCTTTTGAAGCGGTTCCCCTGGTGCTGATTCTTCGAATCTGTTTGTCTAAATCCTCATATTTCTCTTTCCAACCCTGAATGCGTTCCAAGATTGTATCATGTTCAGGCAACTGTGAAGGCAGTTTCGTTTTCTTCACATCACGGTTATACCTGTTGCTGCATAGCGTCAAGTTCATCTTCGTGCTGTCGCCTCCCGCACTTCTTGGGACGGTGTGCTCTATATCATACAGAGGATTATCGCCCAAGAACTCATTGATGCCAATCTCCTCGCCAGTGTACAGACACTTGTGGTTTTGCTCCTCCCACAACTGATATTTCAAGATATCCGTATCAGTTGCATTAGCTTTATATTTCTCAACTTCTTTTCTGCATCTTTCTCTGTCGTTTTCATTCTCGCGTTGCCACCGCTGAATAGCCCAACGACGGTTTGCGTCGTTCAAGTCGCGAGAGAACTCAATGTGTATCTTGGTGTCAGGCGTAACATACCCTTCCTTCAACAGCAGGTTGACTACCTTTCGCAGTCGGAAAAGCGAATGCATGGCCATTGGATTCTTGACGCTACTGATACGTGGAGAGCCTAACTGGTAAATTCCATCATCGTTGGGGCGCTGACGAGGATAAAGCTCGAGCATCGAGGGATGATAGAGTTTCTTCAGGTCGTTGTCGCTGACATTGTATCTTTCGTGCAGATAGCCTTTCACACATTGCTCCAACGTAATGCCGTCAATGTTGTTTTTGTCGTATGAGTGCATTACTTTGATTACGTTCTCTATTGCAGCCGCGCGCGTTTCATTTATTCCCCAAATATGTTGAGGAAGCACTTCAACAAGATTAGCCAAGAAAACAGCCTCTGAATAAATAAGCCCGTAATCCTGCATATAGGGCAAGATCTTGCGGATAGCCTTCAGACTGAGTGCTGCATAGTCACTTGGTATCGTTATCTTGCTGAACTTTTCCGCTTGTTCATCGTCTAATTGCAGACGGTCGACAGCAAACCCCTTCAGTTTGTCTTCGTCATCATAGAAGAACAGCGCATGCCAGATGTCGTTCATAATCTCAAAGCGCGATTTGTTCTTGGCAAGCGTATAAACTTCACAAACATTGGTCAGCCAGTCTTCGCCAAAGATTTCTTCCAATTGGGCATTGACAACACTACCTGACACCTGGGTGTCCATCTGGTAGTTGAACTTATAGGGTTTGTCGGCTTCGTCCTTATTATAGGCATAGTTGTTTTTTCCTGCCAGTTTCTTGGCTACATCTTCGAAAGCGAAGGTACGTTTTGACTTACGCTTGAACAGAGGAATGATCCTCTGCTTCTCATCATCAGTCAGCGGTCTTTCTCCTTTTTCATATAGTGTGTTTACCTGAACCTTGATGCTATTGATGAAGCTATACATTCTAAAGTCTTCGTAAAGTGGGTGCGACGATGGGCAGCGCGACTTCCCTTTCTCAAACGTACAAGTTCCCACTTGCCCCTTCTGGGACTTCAATGGACGCTGGTCGAAGATGGCCTTTTCTAACTTGGTGACAAGATCAGCATCCAACTGCTGCTTGGCACAGATAGCATGAAATTCTTTCAGGTAATGTTCCTTTCTTGCTGTATAGTGGTTCCTGATTTTCTCGCCTTTTTGGTAGAGCTGATAGAAGTATTCGCCCAAATACTCGCACCCAGCCGACTTAATTTCTTCAGACAGCCTACTGATATCCTCTTTCACCACACCTTCTGATTCTTTGGTCGATTCCTTGCGATTGCTCAAGAATCCGCGACGTTGGTTTAGATGATACAACGCCCTGCCTAAGATGTAACGTTGGGTGATGTCAGTCAAATCCAACTTCTGGGTGAGACAAATATATCTGAACCTATATGGATTGACATTGGCTTTGTCTTCTGTTCGCTGCCACTCCATAAATGCTTCATCTATAGGATACACTTTCTTGAGTCTCCAGTCTCTAAGGTCTGACATTTTCAAAGGCGGGCATAAGTGATTCTGGCTCAATATTGTCAATAAACGAATCTTTCTGATTTTCCTTCGCCAATAATGCTTCCTGACAGAACGATGCTCCGTACGTTCTGCCGCTTTTGATGACTCGATACCTTTCTCAATCTTTACACCCTCTGAGAAAATATTGGTGCCTTTGGCAACCAATTTAGTTGTACCGTCTTCTTTGTCTATAATAGCCCAACCGAGGCTGTTGGTACCAGTGTCTATACCTAAGATTCGTTCCATAATAGTAATATTTAGTTAAAAATCGCGGTAAAGTTAGTCATTTATTTTGAGAATACAAAACTTTTTCCTAATTTTGCACCTGTAAGATTCCTACATCTTATCACAATAAGGCCACTATGGCCGAAGGGTAAAACCTATACTCCCGCTTCGGTGGGAGTTTTTTTGTTATTTCTGATTCAAGTTTACTACCTTTATTGCTTAACCCTTACTCAGGTTGACTCGGTTAAACGGTAACCGTATTTATGTTGACTATTTCGATTTTAACCTCCTAACCTCACTTAATCGTCTGAAAGGCCGATGTACACTGGGGTTTCGGGGAGTGAGGTTACTCGGCGAAACCTCACTTGAACCTCACTTGAACCGTAAGCGTATCCGCTTTGACGCCTTGCAGGTTATAAGGTCTTCCATTGATCAGGTAGCAGCGCCCTGTATTTCTTGATGTCAGTATTGGGTTGCATCAATGCCGTCCTGTTGATGACGTCTGAGAT
>JAEEGK010006095.1_pt1 | contig 29032 bp, 16 predicted proteins | sample 8958771 | NCBI WGS metagenome assembly JAEEGK01 (sample SAMN16246547, study PRJNA631951) | gut metagenome | biome: gut microbiome; feature: rumen; material: SC-attached | host: Bos | place: Iran: Karaj | collected 2018-10 | reverse complement strand
CCATGTTGATAATCTAACTTAATAAAATTAATAATATTTTTACTTTATATAAATAATAAAAAATTTTACAAAAAGATATAATTATTTAATATCTTATATTTTTTATAATTTTTAAAATAATTTTCCAATATTTTAAATTTTATTTTTATATTTTAAATTTATTATAATTTATTCTATATAAAAAATTTAGTAATTTTTCAAAAGAATTTAGTAATAAAAAGATAAATACATAATAAAATTTTTAGATTAATTAATAAAATGGGTGTAATTGCATGTAAAAATTGTAAAAATATTATAATATCAGAAAAAGGAAATTATGATTTATTTAATAATGACGAAAAAAAAGAAAACGACTCATCATTTTCAAATAAAGAAAGACAAAACGCAGAAAAACTTTTAGAATACCAAAAAGATTTCGAATTAAAATTAATAGACTACGGTGAAATAATAGAAAATAAAGAATTTGAAGATATAATAAGAGAAAAAAATGAAAATATAAATATAAATCAAGAAGAAATTTTAGATAATACATCAGATACAAGTAATAATAATATTTTTAATGAACCTCCAATAAAATTTAAAAAAGATGGAACAATTTATTATGGAGGATGGAATTGTAATTTTCAAAAAGAAGGTTATGGAATAACAATAAATCCAGATGGAAGTATTTATAAAGGATTATATAAACAAGATTCAATGAATAAATATGGTATTTTTATTGATAAAGATGGAAATTATTATAAAGGAAATTTTAAAGATGGAAAAAAAAATGGTAAAGGTGAATTATTTATGAAAAATAATTTTAAATATAATGGTAATTTCAATGAAGATTATCAAGAAGGAAAAGGAAGAGAAGAAAATTATATTGATGGTTCAATTTATGAAGGAATATTTTTAAAAGGAATTAAAAATGGAAATGGTAAATTAATTTTTAAAGATGGAACTTATTATAATGGAGATTTTAAAAATGGAAAATATGAAGGTAATGGTTTTATTAAATATTCAAATGGTGAAAGCTATGAAGGTGAATTTAAAAATAATAAATTAAATGGTAAAGGGATTTTTAAATGGAAAGATGGTAAAATTTATGTTGGTAATTATTTAAATAATAAGAAACATGGTTTTGGAAAATTTAAATGGAATGATAATACATTTTATGAAGGTTATTGGATTAATAATAAACAACATGGAAATGGATTTTATTATATTAATGGAAAAAAAATAAGAGGAATTTTTAGATTTGGACAAATGATTATGAAAAAATAAATTAATATTTTTTTTGATAAATTTATTAGTGTAATATTAAAATTATTTTTCATAATTATATATATAATTTCTTATTTAAATATATTAGAATAATTTCATTTATATTTATAACTACTTTAAATATATAATATAAAATCTTTCCTTAAGGCTTTTTAATTTGTCAATTTTTAATACTTGGAAAAAAAATTAACACTATTGTACAAAAAAAAATAAAATCCTAAAATTATATTTTATATTTTTTAACATATTTCTCAATCAATTTATCAATATCAGGTCTAACATCAAATTTTTTTTCTAAACAATCTTTAATAAGAGAAAATAGAATAGAAGACTTAGTAATATAAACATTATTGATTTCTTTTAAATCTTTAATATAAACAGTATCATTAATAATATTATTAGAATAAAAAGGAATAGGATCATTAATAATACTTCTTTTAATATCATCTTTATTTCCTTTTTCAAAAGGTAATTCCATATAAATAATATAAAAAATAGTAACACCAACTGCCCAAATATCAACTTTAAAATTATATTTCATATGATTAATTAATTCAGGTGCTTTAAAACATAAAGATCCATATGGATCTTCACTAAATTCAAATTTACCTAAAATTCTACTTAAACCAAAATCAACTATTTTAACTGAATCTTTTGGAGTTCCAATTGAATTTTCCATAAAATCTTCATTTACCATAATATTTGCTGATTTAATATCTCTATGTATTATTCCATATTTATGTAAACATTGTACTCCTTTTAATATTTGAAATGTTATATTTATTATATTTGGTAAACTATTTATATTTTTATTATATTGATATGATTTCATATATGATTTTAAATCACTTCCTTTTACATATTCAAATACAAAAAATATTTTTTTCTCACTTTCAAATCTTTGAATTGCTTTTATTACATTTTCATGTCTTATATTTTTTAAACAATTAAAAATTGTACTTTCCCATCTATTAATTTTATATTCTTCTTCAGTTGGATTACATTTTAATACTGATTTAATTGCATATAATTTTTTATTTTTTATTCTTTCTGCTAAATACACATGACCAAATTTACCTTTTCCTAATTCACATTTAAATGAAAAATATTCATTTATATCTTTATAATGATTATTTTTATTAAACCAATTAAAAAATTTATCTGCATCTACTTGATTTTCACATATGAAAGAATATTGTTTATCAAAATTATGAAGAGTACTTGAAAAAGTTAATAATGTTAAATTATTTTCTAAAAGTTGTTTTTTTGCAAAAAGTGAAAAGAGTGGAATTATTTTTTTAAATAAAAATATGTTACCTGATTTTTTAAAGTAAAAAAGATAATAATTCACTAAAACTAATTTAATAACAATATCCATTTTTTTTCCATTTTTAAATTTATATACAATAATTTCTTTTTTTTTCCCTTTTTGAAATGTGTTTCTATAGGAGTTTTCTTGTGTTGAAAGATTTTCTCTTATAAATTTATCTTGGAAATCAATATCTAAATTATTATTATTTGGATTATAAGTTTTATTTTTTAAAAAGATATTTTTTCCAGTATGATGTTTATTTGAATTTTTTGGACTAATATGAATTAAAATTTTTTCCCTATCTCTATATCTCTGAGTAGATATTTCTTCTAATAATTTAGGTTTAATTTCAATTTTTGGTTTTAATAAACTTTGAAGACAATCTTGTATATCAAATTCAAAATTATTTAAATCTTCAAATTCATCAAAAGAACCTTCTGATGAATATTCATTATAATTATATTCATCAAAATCTAATAATTTTACTGTTTGAATATATTTTAATAATTTTTGTGTAATTTTATAATCAAATGAATTACCATTATTATTATTTATATTATTAATATCAGAATTATCAGAAGAAATTTCTATTCTATATGAATAAATTGGATTCAATTCAAATTTAGAATAATTAATTGATTCTTTATATTGTCGTAATTCATTATCTTTAATTATTGTAGTATAATTATTAATGAAAATAATCATTAAAACAAATATATCTGCATTTTTGTTTTGTAAAATATTTAAATATTCTTCTTTTTTATAAGTTGTTCTATAACCAAAAAAATTTTCAATTAAATCTTCAAGATATTGAATAGTATTAGTAGTATTTTCAATTAAATGAAAATGAGAAAGTAATAAAAAAACATCATTTCTTTCAATAAAATTATCTTTATCAAAATCAAAAATATCAAAAACAAATAAAGCTTTTTCTTCAATTGAAGCAAAAAACATTCCATATATTCCTTGTGAAAAATCATCTAAAGATAATTTTTTTTTTTCAGTTGATAATGCATCATATATTTTATCACTTATTATCATTGGTAGATTTATTACTTCTTGAAATGTATATGAATCAAAAACTGAATTACATCTTATATAAATATTTGCATATATTTCTGTAAGAAAATTTACTATTATTGTTTTATTATTTGTAAATTTATATGGATATAAATAATTTTTTATATAATCTATTTGTTCTTTTGGAAGAGACATTTTTTAATTTATTTTACATAGTATTGTTTTTTTTTTGTTTTTAAATATTTTTTTTAATAGAAATTTTAATAAAAGAATTAGATATATAATTATTTTGGGAAATATTTATATTTAAATTGAGTTGTATGTTTAATTGTTATAATTAATTAATTTTATTAAATTTTTACAATATAATTATTACTATATTTAAATTTCTTTTAATTTTTTTTTATTGTTTTTTTCAAATGGTGAAAAAATTAAAAATAGATGATTTTCTTTCAGAATTAGATAATTTGTTTAATGAGAGTAAAACAAAACATTCTATTTATTTAACATTCAAAAGGTTATATGAAGAAAAATTTAAATATAAAAAAAACAAAAAAAATAGAAAATTAAGAATAGATGATAGAAAAAATCAAAATAAAATTGAAAAAAATTTTAATGTTTTAGTTAGAGCCAAATTAATGAAAAAGAGAATTCATACTATTGTAACACCTGAAAATTTACAATCATTTCATTCTAATTTTATGAATGTTTTAACTTTACATTTTATTAGAGAAGAAATGAAAAAAAAAGAAAGAAAAGAATTGGCAAAAAAGAAAATTTCAAAAACTCAAAAAAGAAAGCTTAAAAAATTAAAAAAAATAAAATCTAAGGAAACAAAAGAAATAAAAACTCAATGAATTAAAGAAAATAATATTTAACTAATATAATAATTAAAATATAAAAAAGTAATAACTTAAATTTAAAAGATAATAAGATAAACCTAAATGTTAAATTTATATAATAATTATATTTGAATCTAAAAATATTCATAAAAACAATGAAAATGAAAAAAAATGTTTTTTTCATTATTTTTTAATATTTTTTTTAAGAATTAGTAAAATGAAAATGAAAAATAAAATGAAGAATAAAATGAAAGAAAAAATTACTCAACAAAATTCAATTAAAGAGCCAAAAAAAGATATAGAAATACAAAAAAAAGAAAGAGAAGTTGAAGATTATATTAAAACATCTGAATTTTTAGATAAATTTCCAAATAAAAATTTATTTAAAAATGATGCAAAATATTCACTCAATTATTTATTAGACTTTAAATTTGAAGAAGATGACATTGATTTTAAATATTTAATTGTAAGTATTTTTTATAAGAATCAAACTTCTTGTGTAATTTTATTATATTTTAGATTTTTCTTATATTATATTACAAATTATTTGATTGGAAATAATTATGAAAAAAAAAATATTTATATTCATTTAGTTTCTTTAATTATTTCAGTTTTAATTATGTTTAATAAATCTAAATTTGTAAAAATATACACAAGAATAATAGTAAAAGTAGTCTTAGATATTAATCAATGTATTTTTATACTTTCAAGTTTTAAAAATCATCAAAGTGATTATTTATTAGATGAATTTTTATTTAGTGGAGTAGCAAATTTTATGTTAAATTTACATTTAAAATTTATATTATTTTCTTTTTCATTTCTTTCAATTTGTTTCTTATTTGTAAATAAGAATTTCAATATTTATATATATGTAATTCTTGTTTTAATTCAATTAATAGTATCAATTTCTTTTGTATACTTATGTAAAAGAGGAGTCAGATATTTATGGACATTATATGATTCATTTAAAAGAAGTTATTTAGTATTTAATGAAATAATGGAAAATGAATTTGGACCAATTTTTATTGTATCACAAAATATGGATATTTTATATTCTAATAATGCAGCAAAAGAATTTGATGAATTTATTCATAAATCAAGTATAAATTCAGATTTAAAAAAAAAAATTGGTACAAAAAGAGAAACAAATTTCCAAAAAATGATAATACCAACATTATATCCTTTATTTAATAAATTATTAGAAGATACATTAAATCATAAAACAATTACACATTTTTATTTTCCTTTTCCTTCAATTAATGAAAATTTAAATAATATTGGTTATAAAAATTACTTAAATTTTTTTTTAATATCTGGTAATTATGAAAAATTAAATTGGTATAATGTAATGTGTTCAAAATGTATATGGAAAGTTTATAATTCAATTTTTATAAATTTAATTCCATGTCATGATTATGATAAAAATGATATTTGTTCAAATAATATAAAATTTTTTTTAAATAAATTAGATGAAAATATAGAAAATGCAAATAAAATGTGTGAAATTATTTTAAGATGTGAAAGAAATTCTTTATTATCTGCATCAGTTCCAGGAAAAAGTATAAGAAGATTAGGAATTTATATGAAAAATTCTAAATCAAGAAGAGAGAGTGTTTTATCTTTTACTAATGATATTGGATTAATTTTTCCTAATATGGATTATTCTATTTTATTCTTTTTTAAAAATCAAAGTGAAATTTTGTATGATTTACTTCAAACTCAAAATTTATATGTTAATTTTTTTTCTAATTCTAAAAAAATTGAAATGGAAAATTTTGTAAAAAAAAATGTTAATTTAGAAATATTTACTAATTATTTTATTTTTTATTTTGATCCTCTTTTAACTTCAAAATATTATACAATTGACTTTAAAATGAAAGAAAATTGTAAATATATAATAATTGAAGAAAAACTTTTAAGAATTACTTTATTTAATGTTTTATTATTTATTTTAAGTAATACTAAATCAAATGATAATACAAAAAATATAATTTGTAGTGTAAAACTTATAAAAGAAACAAGTTTTCAAAATAAAAATGTTGAAAAATCTCCAAATGATTTTTTAAAAAAAAAAAGAGTAAGTACAACTAAAAAATCAAAAAATTATTATACATTATATTTTGATATATGTATAACTGGAGATTCATCTATTGATTATAATAAAGTAAATTCCCTTTTACATTATGATAATTTAAATGAGGATTATTTAAATATTGAAAAATTAAAACATTCATATTTAAATTTAGGAATTATTACAGCGTATCATATTGTTACTAAATATTTTAAAAAAGAATTTGTTATGAATTCAAGTGAAAAAGGAAGTACTGTTTTATTTGGATTAAAGTGTGAAAAAGAATCAAAATATAGTAATAATGAAGATTTTGAAGAAGATGATGATTCATATTGTTTTTATAAAGAAAATTTTTATTTTTATAATATTTATTATCATGAGAAATTAATTAAAAATATTTATAATTTAGAACCAATGTTACCAAATTATAATTATAATAGATTATTTTTAAAACTAGAAAAAAGTGATAATAATTCATTAGGAAGATCAAGTGATTATGAAAGTGAGAATGAAAATAAAAATAGTAGCCATAATAGTATTAATAATTTTAATAATAATAAAAATTCTCAATCTATAAATAATAAAAATATGAATCATAAAAAGAGTTCTAAGAGAAAAATTATGCATATTAAAAAAAATAGTATAAATAAAGTTAAATCTGAATTAAGGTCATGTGATCAAGATATAATAAATAAAAATAGTGTTTTTTCGTCATTTACTGTTGAAAATTTAAAAAGTGATTAAAGTATTTATATTTTATGTAAAAAACCAAGTAAATAATAAATATATAATTTAAGACATAAAAATTTAATAATAAATTTATATTTATATAAAAATTTAATGATTAAACTTTTTCATATTTTCAATAAATTTATTATAATCAATTGAAATATTTATTGAACATAAAACAATATAAAGGTCCATTTGTTTCTTATTTAATAAATCATTTTCCAAAGTCATTAAAATAGATAATATTGCATCAATTAATATATCAAAATTGAATGAAGTAATAAAAAGTTTTAAAATATATTCTGCAATATTACTATCAAAAGTGAAGCAAAATAAAGATTGAATCCAAGTAATAATATATAAATTTGGTTGTATATTATTTTTTTCAAAATGTTCATATAATTTAGGAATATTTTCTTTAAATTTTATTTTAAAATTATTGATAATATTATTAATATCTTTATTTAAATATATATTTTTAAGAATTTGATTTTCAAAAATATTTCTTAGAATAATAAAAGTTTTAACTTTATTATTATTTGTTATATTCATAATTATTTTTGCAATAAATGACATTCCAGAATAATAACCTAAATCTCCATTTGATAAAACAAAAACTTTTAATACTTCTTCTAAATCTTTTTGTAAAATTTCATTTTTATTTTCATCTTTTGATAATGTTCTAGTTACTTCAATTGGAATTATTTTTATTTTTTCTTTATTTTTGGTATCATTTATTGTTTCTAAAATTGAATTATAATCTTTTTCAGTTAGTTTAAGTTTATTTTCAAAGTCATTTTCCGAATTATTATTTTTTTCCATATTAAAATAATTTTAAAATTTCGTTTTTATAAATATCTTTAAAAACGAGACATTAATATTAAACTAATAAAATTTCAAATTATTATTAATTTATTCAAAAAAATAATTAAACTGTATTATTTAAAAAAGAAAAATAAAAGTTAAAAATAAGTTGTTCATTTTTCATTAAAAATAATATTTTAAATAAAATATTTTTATTTATCAGAAACTAATTTAGAAACAATTTTCCATCCTTCATCACTTTTAACAAGACCAAAAGAAGTAATAGGATCACCACCTTTTCCATAATGGCTTTGTAAATTAATCAAAGCAGTTTTATCATTTTTAATAAATCCTAAAATTTTATAAGTTGATTCTTGTGGACCACAATTTTCGACCCAATCATAAAATACTTGTATTGGAACTGTATTAATTTTACCATTTTCATGAAGTGTCATTGTTGCCCATAATGCCATTGATTTTTTTGCTAGTTTTACATCTCCTTTTTTTACACCTTCATAATAATAATTTATTGTTTTTAATATTTCTTCTGGTACTTCTGACATTTTTTATTTTTTTACTTTTTTACTTTCTATTGAATTTTTATATTTTTTTATTTGGTTTTTTTATTTTTTAATTATTTTTTGTTGAAATTGAAAATGAAGTTAATAATAATATTCATAATATTTATTTATTCAATTATTAAGAATATTGTTTTTTGTGAATTAATTTAATAAATTAACATTTTTATTTAAAATTTTATAAAAAATTATTAAATAACATTTAAATTTATTTTTACTATTAATAAATCATATTTTAAATTTGAATAAAAATTAAATTTTATTTCCTAAATAAAGGAAAGTTATTATAAAATAATTCTTTATTACTTTCATCAACACTACTAGAAAATTGAACATTAACTTTAGATTTTACAGTATTAAAAGCTTTATTTTTCATAGCCTCAACATCTTTATCATTAATTCTATCAGGAATAGATTGATTTTCACAAATTTTATGTCTTCTAATTTGTCTACATCTTCTTTCTAATTTTTTTTTTTCGACATGAGCAGCATAAGAATAAATAAAATATAATTGATGCCATCTATCAGGAAGATAAATTCTTTTAGCATAATGATAATAAATAATTTTTTTATTCCAATCAACTTCTTGTTTTTGATATTCTTCATTTTCATTATCAATATTATTTAAAAGTTGTTGTTTAATTTCTTTATGAATTCCACATGAATATAATTTTACTTTATATTCATCATAAGTTGTTACTCCTGCCATTAAACAAGGAATATCAAGTCTTATTATATGTGGGTCAGTTGCACCAAATCCTATACCTGATTTTATAAATATAAATTGAAGTGATATTAAAAATAATATAAATCTCATTTATTTTAAATATTATAAAAATAAATAAAAATTAAAAAAATGTAATTTTTCATTAATTTGAAATAAATTCTAATTTTAAATTTTTTTCTAAAAAAAAGTAAAAAATAATAATTTTTAATTTCTTAAATGTGGATATTGAGAATAAAATTGTTCTCTTAAATTCTCATCAACTGTATTAGAAAATTCAACTTTAATTTGTCTTTGAACTTTATTAATTGCTTCATTTTTTAAAATATCAACTTCACGTCTATCAAGATTTTGAGGTACATTTACAAAATCACAGCGAGTTGTTCTACCAACTCTTTTACATACCCTTTTCTTAATTGATTTTTCAAGATATGCTGAAACACTATAAAAATAATATAATTCATGCCATCTATCAGGAAGATAAATTCTTTTCAAATAATATGCATGAATTATTTTAGATCTCCAATCTATATCAACCCTAAGATTTTCATATTTTTCTTCATCAAATTTTACTAAAATATCATTTCTAAAATCTTTATGAAGATATGTAAACATTACTTTTGATCTTAAATTATCATATGTAATTACTCCTGCACTTGCAATGTTTTTTCTTAAATTTCTGATATATGCATTACCTTCTATGAATGATAATAAACATAATGTAAATATGATCAAGGATATCTTCATTTTTTTTTATTATATTAATATATTAATTTTATTAATATTTAATTTTTTTATTCAATTTTAAAAATATATTTAAGATAAAAAATAAAATTTTTTAAAGTAATAATAAAATTATAAAATTAAAAAAGAATATCAAAAAATAATACTTAAAATAACTTTTTAAAGTAAATACTAATTATATTATTTTCTAAAATTTGGAAATTCTAAAAACAAATTTCATTTATTTACTTTCATTAATAATTTTTGAAAATTTAATTCCAGTTTTATAATAAATAATATTAATAGCTTTGTTTCTCAATAAATTAAATCATTTTAATTAAGAGTAAAAGGTTCAAAATTAATATAATATTTTTTCATTCTTAAAATTTTTTTACATATTCTTTTTCCTTCTTTTTTTTCAAGAAAAGTAACAATATTATTATAAAGTAAATTATTGATGCCATTTATCATTATGATAGTAAATTCTTTTAAAATAATTAGTGTATAATAGTTTATTTTTCAAATTAATATTATTATTTATTATAACTTCTCTTTCTGTATCAAATTTTTTTAAAATTTCATTTTTAAATTCATTAAATAAATATGTTTCATATATATATTAATGCTTTTATTTCTTCATATGCTAATACTTCTGCTCATATTGTTTTTACTTCATTTTCTTATTGAATTTATTACTTATTGTTTTGTTAAAGGAAGTAAAATTAATGGAATAATGATTAAGAATATTTTTTTTTCTGATTGACTTTTATTTTTTTTAATACTTTTTTATTTTTTTTAATAATAAAGTGAAATTAATATGTTTTAATATAATTTATGAATTTAAATTTACTTATTTTTTTTTTTTGATTAATTATTTTATTGATTAAAAAATAATGATTGTATCAATAATCAATCTTCATATTTTATTTATAGAATTAATCGAAAAATAATTAATTTATTTATATTTATGATTATGAGTATTTTTATTATTATTTTCATTAAGATTTTTTAAAATGAAATTATACAATAAAAAAATAATAAATGGAAGAATCTGGTTTACTTTCTTTAAATGAAATTAATTATGAAAAGGATATCAAATTTACTTCAAAAAAGTCTAATCCTTTTTATAATCCACTTTTAATTATTACATATCAAGATATTTTAGGTTTAGGAGCAGCATTTTTAGGAAAAATCTTTTTAAACAATAATGAATCGCCAAATTTTAACTTTGGAAACAAGACATTTAATATTTTTTTATTTTATGCAATATTATCAATATTTTTTCTTATTTCTAGTATTAAAATATGTATCATTAAAAATTCAAACCATGATTGGTATTTTTATAAAAAAGATCCTACTTATTGTAAAATAGTAGTTTTAATCACTTCTTTTACTATTCATTTTTGTCTTAATTATTGTATAGGACAAAGTGAAATTATTTTTAAATTGTTTATTGAAATTGAAGGATTTAGTAATTTTTGGATAGAAAAATTATTTACTTTTGAACATACAATTTATCTTCTTTTTTATTCTAGTTTTTATGAAAAGTTTGATTATTTGAAAATTTTTCAATTTTCATTATATGAGTTTTTATTAAACTTTTTTTTTATTAATTTAAAATATGATATTTATTTATCATTATCAATATGTATAATTTCATTAATAGGATGTAATTTATTAAATATTGGAATATTACTAACATATTATTATGATAATTTAGAAGATGAAAATGAATGGGTTGGAGTATTATCAATTAGATATTATCAATTTATATTTTTTGGATATATTAGTATGCTTTATTATTATCATTTATTAATTTTTATATTTATAGCAATTACAGGTTATAAAATGATTGGAATAATATCATCTGATCTTGAAACTTCTGAAACTTTAATTGATAAATTTAGATCAAGTTATAAAAAAATTACTGATATTATTTAATTAAAATTTTAAATTTAGAAAAATTAATATTATTTGTAATTAATAAATAAGGTTTATATTTAATTAAGTTTAATTTTATTTTTTTTTATTTGCATAATAAACATTTAATTCAAATCTACACATTGGACAAGTATTATTTTTCTTTAACCACAATTCAGCACATTTCCAATGAAGTAAATGTCCACAAGGTAATAAAACAGCTTTTTGTTTTAATTGTATTTCTGCTAAACAAATACAACAAAATGGTGCTTCTAAATTACCATTTTCAATATTTTTTTTCATATATTTTTCACACATATCAAATTTATTTAATTTTTTAAGTACATCTTGTTTAATAGGTGGTTTATAACCATCAGAAGCAATTCCTCTATTTCCTCTAATAATACCTAATAAACGTTCAAAAACTTCTTTTTCTAAATTAGATCTAAAATTAGAAGCATAATTATCTCTGAAAATATCATCATTCCTTCCTCCTAATTGTAAAAATGACTCATCAAAAATTTGATTACTATCAAAATTATGTCTTCTTATATTCTCCAATCTAATTTGACCATTATTATTATTATTACTATTATTATTATTATTATTATTATTATTATTATTTCTATTTATATTATTATTATTATTTCCTCTTTGTGAATTAGCTTGTCCTCTTCCTCTATTTCCTCTTCTTGGAGGTTGCATTAATTCTTTAACTGGAAATTCAATACCAAATCCTCCAAAAAATTTTTGTAGAAATTGTACTGGATTTCTCCTTGGATCAATTTGACTATTTTGACCACCTCTTCCTCTTCCTCTTCCTATACCACTAAACATAGCTTCTCCATATGGATTAGAAAAATCTGGTACTTCACCTGGTCTATGCATTGGTAAATCCATATTAAAAATACCTTCTCCTACAAACATTCCATCACCTCCCATTCCATTACCACTTAATCCTAAAAATCTTCTATTGAATTCTACTGCATTTTCTGGTCTTGTTCCATCAATTCCATATTGATTTGCAAATGTATTTGATGGTCCTGTATTTTTTTTTGATGTAGAATATGATTTTTTTGGTATTGTTTTTGTGTCTTTTTTTGTTGTTGAATTTTTTGATTGTAAAGTTGATTTTTTGTTATTTTTGTCCATTTTTTTTTATTTTTTTTTTAATTTAATAATATTATATTAAACTATATTAATTAATAATTAATAAAATGTAAATTATTTTTAATTAGTTTTTTTTAAGTTTTTTTAATATATTATTTTTTTATTCAATTATTATTATTTAAATAATGTCAAGTCAAAAATTAAAAGATTAGTAAAATAAAACAAAATTAAAAAAATATAGTGATTATAGTTTCAAAATTGTATTAGTAGGTGATACATGTGTAGGAAAAAGTTCTTTATTAATTCGTTTTTGTGATGATACATTTTCAGATAATTACATAACAACAATTGGAGTAGATTTCAAATTCAAAACAGTATTATTAAAAGATAAAAAAATTAAAATTCAAATTTGGGATACTGCAGGTCAAGAAAGATATCGTTCAATGACTACAGCTTATTATAGAGGTGCAAATGCAATTATTATTGTTTATGATATTACTAATCATGAATCTTTTAATAATTTAAATAATTGGGTTAATGATGTCAAAAAATTTTCTAATGATGATACTGATATTTTTATTTATGGGAATAAAATGGATCAAGAAGATAAAAGACAAGTCTTAATTAGTGAAAAAGAAGATTTTGAAAATCATACTCATTATAATGTATTTGAAGTTAGTGCTAAAACAGGAGGAAATATTGATCAGTCTTTTAAACAAATTATTGAAACTTTAATTGGGAAAAAGTAATATTTATATTTTTTTAATTTATTTTTTAGGAGTAAAAAAACCAGTAAAAACAATATTTTATTAGAAAAAGATGAAAATGAAAAAAAATTATGTTGTTTAGTATAAAAATATTATATATAATAAAATTAAATTAAATAAATAAATAAAAAAAATAGTAAAAAAAATTTTAAAAAAAAAAAATATGAAAATAATATACATAATAACCCTAATAACAATACTAAAAAAATCTTTTTCCTTAATAACAAAACTTCATTTAATTCCAGCAAAAAATTATTTATCACTTCGTTCCTTAGAACAATCAACATCATATGGTAATTCTCACGATTTAAATTATTATTATTCCTATCTTTACGTAGGAAAACCACCAAAGCCACAATCATATATTTTAGACACAGGAAGTTCAATAACAACATCTCCATGTTCATTATGTAATTCATGTGGTTCTCATCAAAATGGTTTATATAAAATTTCAAATGATCAAATTTTAAAATGTAGTAATGAAAGTTGTTCTTATGTTAATAATAAATGTACTTTTTCTGATTCAAATTGTAGTTTTTATATTTCTTATTCTGAAGGTTCAACAATTTCTGGTGTTTTTGTTAATGAATTTATTAATTTTGGCAATTCATATAATGAAAGAGAATCTTTTGAATTTCCCATTGGATGTACTAATAGAGAAACACATTTATTTGTTACTCAATTAGCTGATGGAATTATGGGTTTACAAAATAATAATAAAGGCTTTGTTTCTATTTTATATAAGTTAGGACAAATTAAAAAGCATATTTTTAGTTTGTGTTTTGCTTTAGATGGTGGTTTTTTTTCTATTGGGGAAATACAATATAAATCACATTTAAATGATATTCATTATTTAGATTTAGCTAATGATAGTTTTTATAAAATTAATTTGAAATATATTCAAATTAATGATAAAGTTTTTGAAGTTAATGGAGAAGAAAGTAATTTTCAAAAATATACTTCTTTTATTGATTCTGGAACTACTATTTCTTATTTTCCTAGAAATTTTTTTGATAAAATTAATAAACTTTTTCAAGAATTATGTGAAGATAATAAATGTGGGAAATATAGTATTGATCAAGAATTTGGTTCTTGTTTTACTTTTAATAATAAAACTCATATGGATTATGTTTTAGATAATATTTTACCTAATATTACTTTTAAATTTAATGATTTTGATTATATTTGGGAACCTAGAGATTATTATTTTGATAATAGTTATAATAATGTAATACAAGTATGTTTAGGATTTAGTTATGGAGGAAAATTTACATTAGGTTCTACTTGGATGAGAAATCATGATATTATTTTTGATAGAGAAAATTTGAAAGTTGGTTTCGCTAAAGCTAATTGTAGTTATATAAATAATAATAGTAGAAATGATGAGAAGATTTATAATAATAATAGTAATATTAATAATGAAAAAGAAAGAGAAGATATTAGAGAAAAAGAAGATATTAATGATAAAGATAAAGAGGAAAATGAAGATAATAATAATATTGATATAAATGAATATAATAATAATTTAAATGATAAAATTATTAATAAGAAATTTAAACTTTTTATTGTTACTATTTTTTTTATAACAATAATAATATGTGTTATAAATTGTATTATAAGAAATAAATTATGTAATCAATCAAAAAAATATAATCAAGCTATTGAAGAAGTTACTAATACAAATAAAACTTCTAATGAAGAGAATAATAAAATGCATGATAAAGAAAAATCAAAAACTTTAGAAATTATAGAAATTGTTAAAAAATAAAAATTTATATATTTATTAATATATAACCTATTAATTCTATATTTAATATTTAATTTTAAACATTTTAAAAAATTAAGGAAATAAAGTTCTATAATTTCTTAATCTATTGATTTTTTCTCCAAATATTTTTAATTTTTCACTTTCTCTTCTTTTAGAATATAAATACCCAATCATAAGTTCAATAATTAATTCAAATACTAAGAGGTCTAATAATTCACTAATTATAAATATAATAATCCAAGTATTTTTTTGTTCAATCCAAATTATTAAAAAAGCAAAAGATATATAAAAACTTATTATCCATAAAGGAATACATAATATAACACCAATAAAAGTATATATACAATTTTTTCTTTGAATTATATTCCAAAGTTTAAGAATATATAATTGACTTCCATTAATAACAGCTTTAAAAAGTTTTGTCCTATCTTTTAAAGAAGTATAAAACATAAAATTAATTAGATAAATTAATAAATTTGATATAAATGAAGTAAGAAATGAACATAAAAGACATTTAAAAAATTTTTTTAATATTATTTCACTATCATATGTTAAAATAATAGATATTAAAATCATATTAATATTAATCTGTGTCAATAAAATAAATAATTTTTTCCATCTTTTATTAAAAAGTGAAATATTAATAAAAGAAGATAAAAAAATATGTCTTCTTTTTATATTCCAAAAAATAAAATCATTTTTACTAATATTTAAATTAACATATAATTCTAAAGATTTGAAATAATCTATATCTTTTTCTTTTGGTATTTTTCCTAATTTATTTTTTATATTATGAAATTTTTTAATTGAAATATATTCATGATTTTCTAAATCTTCAGTATTAAAATAATTATTCTTTTTTTTATATATCATAATATCATTTTGATTTTGATTTTGATATTGTTTTTTTTTTTTCATTCTCATATCAGAACTTTCATCAAAGGAATTATTTATATTTTTAAATTTAACATGTTTACAATGAATTGAGTTATTTGAAATTTTTTTATCATCATCATTTCTAATTTCTTTACCATAAGACATTGAAATATCAAAATCATCAAACATATGTTTTATATCATTAACTTTTTCATCATTCTTTTTCAATTGAGTAAAAGCTTTTAGTATATTTTCATCATTTACTCCTGGATTAATTTGATTATATGGATTATGAATTTTTACTATTTCTTTTTTAAGGAAATTAAGTTCTTTAATTTGTTCAAAATAGTTTGAATCATAAAAACAAAAGAATATAAAAGTAAAAATAAAAAATATAAAATTAAATAAACAAATTATTAATGCTGGATTATTTGAATAATTATTTTTCCATTTAAATAAATAATATTTTTTTAAATAAAAAAATCTACCTGAAATATTATATTCAGGAAAATTTAAAATCATCATTGATGTAAATATTCCAGTTTTTTTTGAATTTAAAATAATATAATTATTTTCCATATTAAAACTCTCATATTCAATATCATCAGTAGAAAAAATTTTTAATATATCTTCATTTGAATAAATTAATCCAGTAAAATTATATATTCTATAATATTTATTTATTCTTTCTTCAACTGAATCATATGATACTTCTCCTGTTAAATTAACATAAACAGGATCAGAAAATAAAGGATTTTTAATTGAAATATATATATTACTTGAAAATAAATTTCTATATTTATTAAATTCTTCAATCCATTTATATGAATTAAATGATAATAATACTTGTATTGGTTTTTCATTACAATTTAAAGATATTTCTTCTCCATTTAAATCATATATTTTTATTGATATTATTCCACTTGTTATATTTGGATAAAATATAGTATCATAACTAAATAAATTTTGTTTATAGATTATTAAATTTAAATAATAATTAAATTTTGAAGTTTTATCTTTTAGACAATCCATGAAATATATATATGATAAATATTTTTTCTCAAATTTATTTTTTTCATAATATGAATATTCATTAAAATTTTCATCTATTTTAATTAAATGATAATCAAAATGTTTTGTAGAAAATTTATAATCTTTTTTATAATTTTGTATTAAAAATATTGTATTTTTATCTAAAATATTCATAAAATTATCAAAAAAAATTTTAAAAATTTTTTGTTGTTCTATTGATAAAGTAACATTTCTTAAATTTAAATATTCATTTGATGAATATTTATTATCTAATTTTAATATATTTTCTTTATTATAAAAATAATTAAAGTAAAAATCAGAAAAATCAAATAATTTATCAATTTTATCTTTATTTTGTAAAATATAATTTTTTTCTTCAATTAAAAAATTAATAAAATTAATTAAATAATCATTAAAAAAGGAATTATCTTGTATAAAATTCTGAGCAGCAAAAAACAAATTATAAACAGTATTAAATAAATAATTATTAATATAATTCATTCCTAAATTACTTTTTCTATTTTCCATAATATCAAAAACAATAATAAATAATTCTTTATAAGATTTTTCCAATATTATATAACCAATATTTTGAATTTGGCAAAATACACCTAAATGTCCATTATCACAATAACAATTCATAGAAATATCAATTAAATTACATTTACCGAATCCATTACAAAAATTATCAATACAATTAGGATCATTTTTAATAATAGAAAGAAAATCTAATGCATTTTCATAATAAGTAAATTCTTGTTCAATCATATGATGTTTATTAATATTACTACCACAACTTTTTAAAAATTCACTTCTTATAAAATATTGTTCATCAGTAAATGATTCTTCTAATTGATAATTACTTAAAACTTTTTCTAAATCATATTCACTTGAATCAATTTGATTTACAATTTTAATAGTTTGTTTTAAAATTGTTTCTCCATTAAATGAATCTTTAGCTTTACAATAAATATCAATTAAAGTATATTCATCAGTATAATATCTAACAGTAAAATTTGTATAAATTTCATTTATTAATGAAAAACCATTTGTTAAAGGAGTTTCATAATTATAATTTTGTTCAATATAATATAATGAATATTCAATTGGTGTTACTGAATTTTCATCTGTAAAATCTTTACAAATAATAATAAATGTTGTTGAATTTAAATAACCTAATTCAGGAATTACTTTTAAATAACCTCCAGTTGGTGGTGAATTCATTAATAAAATCCATTTTTTTCTATCAGAAACAATTATTCCATTTGATTCTGCTTTAATTTCAAGTTCAAAAACATATTTATGACTTAATTTAAAAAAATTAGGATCAACAGAAACATCTAATTGACTTTCATCAGAAGTAAAAGGAGAATCATAATTATTATATATATCATCAAAACCTAATTCATTATTTAATTCATTAGTTTCTTCATAATTAAAATACCATTTTGTTGAAACTGTACTACTAGTTTCAAATATTAAATCTGCTTTTAAATGATTAAAAATTGTTAAATCAATTGAATCAGGATTATTTGGTTCAATTAAATTGACTTCAATATCAAAATATACACAAGTATTAGGTTGTACTTTACTTTTAACTAAACCATATTCTTCACATGTTAATACACATGTATTTTCTAAGAAATTAAAATAATAAATTCCATTACATTGTGTACATGTATTATATAAATATGAAGTACATTTAAAACATGTTTCATGACATTTTCTACATTGATTTATATTATCATTTTCATATTTATAATCTCCACATGAATTAACACAATATTCATTTGGGTTTATATAATTTAAATATTTATTTGTATCTTTACATATTATACAATTATCAAATGATGTTGATATTTTTTCACAATGTGTAACTTTTGTTGGTGATTTTGAAATACATGATAATGAATCATAATATTGTCCTAAAGGACATAATTTAAAGTTATCTAATTCAAATGTATCTGTTGATAATGTACTTTTTTTCTTTACTATATTATATCCTATAAAGTCTGTCATGTATGAAAGTTCTATTTCAGTTTCTGTTTTTTCTTCTTTGAAAATTAATCTACTTCCTATATCCTTATATAAATTTTTGAAATACATTAATAAACCTGGAAATTTTGATATTATTTGATCTCTAGTAAAATATATATCTTTTGAAATTATATTTTTATAATTATATTGTTGCCATAATTTAATTTCTCTTAAGAAAATAAAACCAAAATTTGTTAATGAATTATCATTTCTATATATTTTAAAATATTTTTCTTTTGTATTATCATTTATTATACTTTCATAATTAGGATAATAAATATTCAAAGTTTTTATTGTCTGTTTATCATCATTTAAAAAATATTCATTTTCTAATAAATTAGTACCACATCTTATATAATTCCATTTATCAAAATAAATTTGTTTAGTATATTGATCAATTAAAAATTCATTTAATCCTTCAGAATTATCAAAAATAGGATAACAAGTAACTTTTAAATCACTATCAAAAAATAATGTGATTTTATTATGAAAATTCCATTCTAAATGAATTCCTTTAAAATTAGAATTATAAACATAACTATATATAAAAGTCCAAAATTCAATAGTATACTCATTAGTTTGAGTAATAAGATCACTTGAATATTTAATAGGTTCAATATTAGAAAAATCTAAATAAGGAATTTTCTCACAAAAAGTTTCCTTATTTGAATTTTGTCTTAACCAATAAACTCCTTTTGTAATATCACAAGTACATTTTTCATTACTATTTCCATAACATAATTCACTACATTCACTATTACAATTAATACAATTTGGTAAAGTATCATAATTAAAATATTTATCATCATTATTACAATAATAATTCTCATCAAAATATTCTGAATAATCAGGTACACATGTAATTATTAAATTATGTAATAATTGATCATTTGTAACACAAGATGAAGAATCAATTGAATGAAGTGGAAAATTTAAAAATAAATCTTGTTGTCTTGTATTTTCAATTCCCATAATTTTACCAAAACCACCTTCAAAAAATTTTTTATATATTCTAATATCATTAAATAATGCAATGCATTCATAACCTATATTAAGTTCTGTTACTAATATACCACTTGATGGAATTGAATATTCATTTTCATTTAATGGAATTTCTTTTTGTTTTACATTAAATGTAAAAATATTTGGATAAATATTATTTCCATCAGTACCTGAAATATATATTCCAATTGATATTGGAATCCATTTTCCTAAATCATTTCTGAATTCTTTATATTCAAAAGCATTTTTATTACTTTCTCTTATTACTAAATAATAATTTTTAATATCAAATCCTAGAAATGTATTTGAATTTAATGAAATTAAATTTGGATAATCAACTTGAATTCCATTTACAATATCATAAAATTTTAACCAAAATGTAATAGTTAATCCTTTAAGAGAAGTCACATCAAAATTTGGTTTTATAATATTAAACATTATTATTTTTTTACTTAGTGATGGTATACTTAAATAATAATTTTGATTTGAATAAATACAAGTTTGTCTTTTTAAAACATAACCTTCACTACATTCATAACATTTATTATTATCATTTTCTTTATAACATCTTTTACAATTTGAATGACATAATTCACTTGTTATTTTTTTATTTACTATTGACTTTATAAATTTTCCTAAATTTGCATTTCCCCAATCAAATTTTGTTGAATAATTATGTAAAATAATATGATCTTTATTATATATTTCATTATTAATTTTTAATGAAAAATCAATACTTTCAAAATTTGGATTTATTGAATTTTGAAATATATTATTATCCATATATTTAATTGATAAAGGATAATTTATTATTAAAGATTTTGGTGTTTCAGTTAACATTTGAGTATTAAATGCTTGAATTAAATCTATTGATGTTGTTTTAAAATTCCAAATATGAATATTTGAATAAAAAGCACTTCCCCAATTAATTCCTATATTATTTTCACCTTGAAAATTACATTCTGGTTTTATTCCACCTCCTTTATCTGAACAAAAAGAAATATATGATAATGATAAAGGTTCATTTATAGTTTTTGTAATTTCATTACCAAAATTTTCAAATATATTAATTTTATTATTAGATAAATCAACTTTAATTATAATTTTATTCCATTCATATTGATGTAAATTACTTAATTGAATATCATTTATTCTACTTATTATTCTATAATAATATTTATTATTAATTTTTATTATTTCATGAGGATGAATTATAAAATAATGATAAACAACATTATTAATTTCTTCAATACAATAAACATTATCAAACATAATCCAAAATTCAATAATATAACCAATATTTAATTGATTTTTTAATTCATTACTAAATTCATAATTAATATTAAATGGATTATTACATCTACTATAAAATAAAGCACCATCATTACTATATGAATTATCCTTTTTAATACATTGATAATTTATTCTATTATAATTTTCATTACATAAAAATGAAATTTTAAAATTTTGTAATTCTGATGAGAGATGAGGACAATTTGTAATTATATCATTTGATAAACAATCTGTATTACATAATCCCATTGAATTATAAGTTCCTGGTGACCTTGTATTAAATTCACAATTATTTGAACAAAATGTTGTTCCATCATTATTAATTGTTAAAAAAATATTTGAACATATTAATGGTGTAAATTCATCACTACAAAATTTTGCATTTAGTTCATTTTCATTACAATAAATAATTTCTTCACATAAATTATTATTACTATTATATTTTTCTTTTTTTGTAGGATCACATAAAGGAAGAAAAATAAAATTTGAAGGTAATTTTATATCATCTACATTTGTTGATGTTATATCTATTAACATAGAATTAATTTCATTTTTTAAATTAAATTTATGTATTTCAACAGAATAAATATTACCATTTACCTGATAAATATCAAAATTTATAGCAAGAGATAAAGAAGGTAAAGAATTAATTTTAGAAAGATCCATATATCGATAATTAAAATTTGGAGGAATATAATCACGGAATAAATATAAAGATCTTATAAATATTTGATTAGTATCATCTAATATTTCAACTTTTAATTTTGAATTAGAACTAATAAAATAACTCAATGGTTCATCATTAAGAATATTTTGACCATTATCTTCATATAAAGTTTCTGGTATTAAATCAAATAAAACATCATTTAAATGAAATTTTCTATTATATGTAGATAATGAACATTGAATAAATAACCATTTACCATTTATATTTATATTTGAATTCATTGCTTTATTTAAAACTTTTGAATATTTAACATATAAAGAATCAATATTATTATCAATAATTGATTCATATGGATAATGATATTGAGGAAAACAATAAGTATATAAAAGTGAATTATATTGCATTGATATTTTCATATGTTTTTTCCATGATATATGAACACCATTTAATAAAGTTTCATATTTTTCAAAAAGAATCCAAAAAGAAATTCCATAATTATGACTATAACTAGAATCAATATTATCAATTTCAAAATAATGATTTTGTATCTTTGAAAAATCTATAAATTTTATACAATTACCACTTTGTCTATCATAATATTCTCCTTTTTCACTACAAAAAGTTAATATTGAATAAGAATCATCAATATAATTACTTCCAATAATATCATTTATTTTATAATTTATTTCAAAATCTTTTGGATTATCTAAAATATTTAAATCAATTATTTTCTTTTGACTATTAAAATCATTAAAAGCAGTATTCCATTGATGAAGTAAATTATCAAATTTTTTATTAATAATTTCAATTTTAGAAAGAAAATAAGTTGAAGGAAAAGAATCACTCCATAATCTAATATATTGAAAAAATAAAACACCCCAATCATCAAAATTAGTTAAATCTTTAATAATTAAAGAAGTTCTTGTATTTAATAATCCAGATGGAATTGAAATATAATTAAATTTAGTATTATAATTTTTATCATATGTATTAATATAAAAATTATTTTCATTATAATCAATTGCACAATGTAAAAAATTCCATTTTTTCATTTCAAAATCTAAAAATTCACTTTTTGTTGGAATTGTACATTTAAATTTATAATCATTTGATATTGTTTTTTCAACTGAAATTATATTATGTCCAACCCATTCAATTGAAAAACCATTAAAAACATTATCAACATAATTATATGCATAAACCCAGAAATGCATTGTAAATTTTTTTGTTGATGATGCTGTTAAAATATCATTTATTATTATATCATTTGTTTTTGCAAAATTTACATAATCATATTTTTTACAATAAAAACTTTTCCATGTTCCAATAAATAATTCTTCTTGATTATTTTTAAAATTACAAGCAAAACCATCTTTTCCTTCTTTATAACATATTTTAATATTATTTTGATTACAATCAGTTGTTATTTTATCTTCATTAATTCCATTAATAAAATTATCATTTGTAACACCTAAACTATTATCACTATTTAATTCTGTATATTCATAATCATCAAAATCACAATTATATTGATTTGGAAAACTACTAATTGGATTTATGGAATTATCACTTAATAAACATGTATTACTTTTCATAAAATATACTTTTACTAAATTTGGCCAATCATTATAATTATATTGTGTTTGATCATGATATTGAAAAGAATATGATCCAATTAAAAATGTATTATAAATTTTTAAATCTTTAAATAAAGCATATAAATTATCATCAAAATATATTTTATTTAATTTTAAATCACTTGATATTTGATTTATTAATTCTGTATCTTTATTAAATAATTCAAATCTAAGCATCCAAGGAAAAAAATCTTCTTTTTCTTTATTATAATATGATACACTTATATATGCCCATTTACCAATATATTTCCTAAAATTATAAAAATTACCTAAAACTATTTCAGCATTACCATCTATTTGAACAAGATTTAAACCATAATAATCAGAATTTTCAATTGGATCAAAAGTTAATTTTAAATTATCACTATAATAAATAATTGTATTTACATTATTTGATGTAAATCCATAAAATTTAATCCAAAATGTAATTGTAATTGCAGGTTTATAAATTGAATCTGGTAAATTAATATTAAATTTTGTATTATGTGGTAATTTTAAAACTTTATTATTTAATGTTGTAATATCTAAACATAATTTATTTAAAAGAATATAACCATCATTACATTCATAACATAAATCCTTAAAATGACATCTTTTACAATTTAAATTTGAACATGAATATAATATTTTATTTTCTGCTATTAATGAGCCATATTGTTTTGTATATTTAATATAATCAAAATTTTTAGCATAATTATATTGAGGGAAATTCCAAGAATTAAATCCTTCTCTTAATATTAAACCAGAACCATAATTATTATATTCAGTAAATTTATTATTTTGGATATATGTACCATAAAGAGGATAATAAGCAATTATTGATGATAATCTAGAATCTTTATATAAATCATAATATCTAATTATAAATGATGGTTGAACAGAATTTCCATTATAAACTCTTAAATTTTTATAAAATGCACTACTCCAATAAATATTATTTCCATCACAATTTGATGGATCACCATTACAAAAATATATTTTTTCTAAAGTCATTTTATTTTCAGTTGATGATATTAAATTATTAAATTTACCATTTGCAGAAATATATACTTTTGTTTTTTTATTATAATCTTCTTTAATATCATAAATAACATTTAATATTATATGATTCCATTCAAAAATATTTATTATATTATTAATAATTGGCTCATTAACAATTGCAGATGTAATAATTTTTAATTGAAATTGATTTAAATCATAAATTGCAGGACCATAAGTTAACATAATATGATTTGAATAAAATAAATAATTATAATCTTGATCATTTTTTGGTTTAAACTTTGTTGTATCAATATACATCCAAAATTCTATTAAATATGAATTTAATTTATAATTTGAGAAATCTAATTTTATATTTGCTGGATTAAAATCTGTATTATAATAAAATACTTTTTTATCACTTTTTTTTTCACATGTATAAAACATATCAAAATAATCTGAATTAAGACATTCAAATTGTGATTTCATATTTTGTAATTCTACAGAATTATCTAAACATTTTGCTTTTGTATTTAATGTACAATCAAAATTACAAAATCCTTTATTTGTTTCTAAACCAAAAACCATTGAAAATGTATTTGGACAATTTGAGTTGCAATTTACATTATTTGGATTTGAATAATCTAAATAATAATTATCATTACATGTTATTATTGAATTATCATCATATAATAATGAATTTGGTTTCTCATTTACATTTTGAGTATATAAAAAATCACTACTTGAATATTTTATATTTTTTTTATCTAAAAGTGGTAATCTTTTAAAATTACGAGGTGGAATTAAAGAAAAAGTTCTTGAATTTGTTGGAAATATTGTTATAGTTGATTTTAATAAACCTGAATCATAATTATAAGTTTCTATAATATATGAATTACTATTTTTTTCAATATAATTAAATGGAATTATAAATAATAATTCTGGTAATATTGAATTTGATGTAACTATTTTTTCTAATTCAAAATATTTTATATCATATGGGTCTGGTAAATATTCTTTGAATAAAACAAAATTTTTAATATAAAAATATCCTTCATTATTATAAAAAGAATCAAAATTATCAAATTTTAATGATATTGTATCTCCTTCATGATAATAATATTTATAATGATTATCATTTTTAATTATTTCTGAGCCTCCACTTATATATGAATTATCATATAAAACATCATAATCAATATCATCTTTTTTATTTGAAATATCAATATCCTTGTAAGAAAAAATTCTAATAAATTGAATTTTTTTTTCTTCTTTATGGTCTTTAGAAATTCCACATTTAAAATAAACCCATTTATCTTCTACTAAAAATTCATCTGATTTTTCTAAACATTTAATAACAATTTTAGAATTACTATTTAAAAATTTAACTTGTAATAAATGAGTAATAATTTCAGGTTCTTTAATTAAATTATTATAATTATTAATATAAAACCAAAAAGAAATAGTCATTCTATTATTTCTAGGAGGAGGAATATTAAAAATATTAATAGATTGAAACATTGATAAATCAACATAACCAATATTACATTTTCCATCATCAGAATAAAAATTTAATGCATGTGTATTACATTTTTTACCACAATTAGTATTAGAATCACTATCATAACAATCAAAACAAGATGAATCACATTTAATACATTCACCTCCTTTACAAGCAAATCCTTCTACACATGGATTAGTTAAATAATCACATATTGATTTACCTGTAATTGTATAATAACCATTATATATATAATTACTAGGTTTTGGTTCTATTTCCATTATTGTCCAATAAAATGCAACACCAGGTGAATTAGAAGAATCATCAAAAGAATATTTTATTTTTTTTATTGAAATTATTATTTTTGGTGATGATGATATTGGATATATATGATATTGAATATTCTTCTTGATTTAATGAATCAAAATTTGATAATGTTGGCTCATTATTTATTGGTTTTATTTTAATTTTTAATAATTTTGTTGATTTTTGTGATATAGAAAAATAACAAATATCAGTTAATGTTTAATCTCCTATTGATATTGTAGTGTCATGTGGATTTAAGTCATAATTTATTAAATATAAGGTATGAATTAAGGTATATTTACTATTTAATATTTTTTGAACTGGGAAATCACATAAAATATTATTTTTTGAATTATCATATACAATATTTGAATATATTTGTTTATAATCAGTATTTAAATCATTTATTGATATATATGAAGCATAATTTGTTATTGATTGAAAATCACATGAGGTCACTCTATCTAGAGATATTCCTTAATTTAATATATATTCTTTTATTGTATTTGTTGTAAAGTATTTTGCAGCAATTAAATATTTATTATGGTTATTTGAATTCCCAAAAATTAAATCATCATCTTGATAAGATTCAGGAAAATAATCATAACAATTTATAAAAAATAATAAAAGCAATAAATTAAATATATGGTATTTCATTATACTTTTTAATACGTCAAAAAATTTTAAAAACAATATATTATAAATAAATAGAAAATGATATTTCAAAATTATTTAGTACTTTTAATCTTAATTATAATATTCAAAAAAATAATTTCAATAGTGGAGAATAAAAATATAAGGATATATGCAACAAAAAATAATTATCCTAGACCATTAACATTAAGAAATGGTTCTGTTCTTGCATTTTCTGGATATAAAATGGGAACTATTTCAAAATATTCTAAAGAAGCAGAAGAGTTAGAATTACATATTCCATTTATAGAATATGATTCCTCGGCTGATATTAAAGAAATTGAAAATGATAAATTTATTATGGTTTGGGGAAAAAATACTAAAATCCAAATAGTTTATGTTGATGCAAAAACTTTTAAAATTACTACAACCAAATTAAATGATGAGAAATATTATTCTACTTCTTATAAAATTAATGTTCTTCCATTCGAGATTTCAGGGGAAAGAGTGGTTCTTATTGCATGGGTGAATGATAATATACATTTAGAAATATTTAAATTACAATCAGATAAACAATTTACAAAAATAGGTTCAGAAAAAGAAATAATAAGTAATAATCATTTTATTTCATGTATTTCAATGGAATTAACAAAACATTATCCTTTCGACAGAGACAAACATCCTGAAATTTTATGTGAATATGTGGATAATAATAGTCAAATAATTATTCATAAATATTGTCCTTATTCTAATTTTCAGTTTAAATCGAGCATAACTTTATATAAAATTTCAAAATGTGCTTTTGATAGAATTATTAGATTAAGTCATTCTAATTCTTCTCAAAAAGAAAATGGTGCTTCATGTTATTTACAGAATGAATATGATTTTGGATGTATTTTTTGGGAATATCATAATACTTCAAATGATATTATAAATTTAATTGAGTTTAATGAAGTTAGAAAAGGAGATGAATTGCAGTCATTTGATATAAAAAAAGGTATTAAATTTATGAGTGGATGTTTTAACTGGATTGAAGAAACAGATGTTTCACTTATTTCGTCAAATAAGTTAGTTGGAATTTGTTTAACAAATGAAACTTTTCAAAATAGAAAAGTTCAAATTGCAATAATTGAAATTGATAAAAATAATCAAAATTTACAATATAGAATAATTCAATTGGATTCTATAGGTGTAAGTCTCCCTTTATTTGCATATTTTGGGAATAATTATTTGTCGGTTTTCTATAATATAGGTGGTGTTGTTGATGAAAGTGATCAAAGTTATTCAAAAATATTTAAAAGACAGGAAGGGAAAAATGTTTTTGAAATATTTAATACTCTCCTATGTAAATCAATTGAAATTCAAATCAATCAAGGAAATTCTATAAATTTTTCAACTAAAGATCTAATATTTTTTGGAAAAATGGATCCTTTAAA
>JAEEGK010006094.1_pt1 | contig 29033 bp, 17 predicted proteins | sample 8958771 | NCBI WGS metagenome assembly JAEEGK01 (sample SAMN16246547, study PRJNA631951) | gut metagenome | biome: gut microbiome; feature: rumen; material: SC-attached | host: Bos | place: Iran: Karaj | collected 2018-10 | reverse complement strand
TAAAACAATGCCTAATGAACGACGTAAGTCATCTTTTTTAATTTTATTAATATTTATGCCATCGTATCTGATTTTGCCGTCTGCGATGTCATAAAAGCGGTTTAAAAGGTTAGTGATTGTGGTCTTACCCGCACCAGTTGCGCCGACAAAGGCAATTTGTTGACCTGGGTGAGCGTAAATGGAGACATCATGTAAGACTGGTTTATCTGGTGTATAAGCGAAATCAACATCAGTTAATAAGATATCGCCTTTAAGTTCAGTGTATGTCACTGAGCCATCCGCTTTATGAGGATGTTTCCAAGCAAAGTCTCTAGTCTTTTCTGTGGTTTCTTCAAATGTTCCATCTTCGTGTTTCTTGATGTGGACTAATTCGACATAGCCTTCATCAACTTCTTTTTGCTCGTCTAATAAGTCGAAGCATCTAGAAGCACCCGCCATACCCATAACGATGAATGTCACTTGTTGTGAGAAGTTATTGACGTTATTAGAGAACATTCTAGAAAGCATTAAGAATGAAACGATAACATTTAAGAATTCGGTTGGGTTATTAACTTGTTGGACAAATGGATAAGATAATGAAACATTATTAAATCCTGGAATAACGATAATTAAGATACCCATAATCGCGGTCATAACATACATGAAGTTACCGATATTACCGTTAATAGGCATCATTGTGTTACCAGCGATATTTGCTGTGGTGCTATGTCTTCTAAGTTCTTCGTTTAACTTATCAAAATCTTCCGCAGATTTTTCTTCATGGCAGAAGACTTTAACAACTTTAAGACCTTGGATGGTTTCTTCAATATCACCTTCAACTTTCGCCATTTGAATTTGTTGTTTAACAAAGTACTTTGCGGATTTGCCACCTACAAAGACGGTATTAAGTAACATTAATAAGGCGAAGAAGACAACAACAAGAGTCATCCAAATGCTGTTCATTAACATAACAACAAAACTGAAGACAACCGCTAAACCAGCACTTAAGAAGCTTGGTAAAGCTTGTGAGATGAATTGTCTAATGGTGTCGATATCGTTTGTATAAACGGACATGATCGCACCGTGAGCGTGTGTATCAAAGTATCTAATTGGTAAATCTTGCATGTGATTGAACATGGCTTTTCTAAAGATGTTCATAAACTTTTGAGTGACAATTGCCATTGTTCTGTTCCAGAACCAAGAGGCAAATACGCCTAAAGCATAGATAACCACTAAGATGGTAACTAACACGGTAACATTAGTGTTAAGTGTGATACCCATAGCTTCAGTTGGGTGATTACCCACAAGTGGGTTTGTGCCATCTAAGATACATACGGAAAGAACTTTAGTGACAAAGTTCATAAAGATAGATGAAGATAAGTTCGTAAATATATTGAATACAATACATAACGCAGAGACGATTAATTGACCAGGATATCTCTTGAATAGTTCTTTTAATAATCTCTTGAGAGTGCCTTTTTTGGCTCTTCCTCTTTCTTTGATTCTAACTGGAGGCATTATCTATCACCTCCTTGGTTATTTTGAGTGTAGTAGATTTCTTGATAAATATGGTTATTCTTTAATAACTCAGCGTGTGTTCCGATAGCGTTGACTTTGCCATCTTCCATAATGATGATTTGATCAGCATCTTCAATAGAAGAAATACGTTGAGCGATAACAATCTTCGTGGTGTCAGGTAAATCATTTCTTAAGCCACGTCTAATTAATCTGTCGGTTTTTGTGTCAACCGCAGAGGTGGAGTCATCTAAGATTAAAATCTTTGGTTTCTTTAATAACGCACGGGCGATACAAAGTCTTTGTTTTTGACCACCAGAAACGTTAGAACCGCCTTGTTCAATACGAGTGTTGTACTTTTGAGGGAAGGATTCGATGAATTCTTCCGCTTGGGCAATCTTACAAACTTCTTGAAGTTCTTCATCAGTAGCGTTTAAGTTACCCCATCTTAAGTTATCGGCGATTGTGCCGCTGAATAAGAAGTTCTTTTGTAAAACCACTGCGACATTATTTCTTAAAACTTCTAAATCGTATTCTTTAACATCGTGTCCACCGACTTTAAGTGAGCCATCTTGGATGTCATATAATCTAGAGATTAAGTTCACTAATGATGTCTTTCCAGAACCTGTTGAACCTAAGATACCGATGAATTGACCTGATTTAATATTTACATTAATGTCTTCTAACGCATTCTTTTCAGCGTGTTCAGAATATTTGAAATTCACTTTATCAAAGACAACATCGCCATTAGCGACTTCCATAATTGGATTTTCTGGATTCTTAATAGTGGGCTCTTCTTCAAGAACTTCACCAATTCTTCTAATACCTTCAATGGACATAACTAACATGACCATAATCATGGAGACAAACATTAAGGACATTAAAATTTGAATACCATATGTGAGTAATGCGGACATTTGTCCGATACTTAATGTCTTGCCCACTGTACCGTTTTCAATATCTTTACCGATTAAATACGCACCGATACCAATAATTAAAACGTTAGATAAATGGATACCAGTGTTCATAACTGGGTTATTGAGTGCGACAATCTTTTCCGCACGAACAAATTCACCAGTCATGCCATCAGAGGCTCTATTAAATTTTTCTTTTTCATAATCTTCTCTAACATAAGATTTAACAACGCGCATACCGGTGATATTTTCTTGGACGGATTCGTTGAGTTTATCGTATCTCTTGAATAATCTTCTAAAGATTTTCATCGCGACGCGAATGATTAAGAATAAGCAAAGACCAATCGCTGGAATTAATCCAATAAAGATCCACGCCATTTGGCCACCGGTCATGAATGCCATCACCGCAGAGAAAATCATCATAAGTGGTGCACGGACAACCGCTCTAATGACCATTTGGAAGGCCATTTGTACTGTGGAAATATCTGTGGTCATTCTCGTCACTAAACTAGAGGCGGAGAATTTATCAATATTAGCAAAGCTAAATGTTTCGAGTTTTTTATACATATCGCTTCTAAGATTTGCGGCCATACCGACTGATGCTCTTGAAGCAAAAACACCTCCTAAGATACCACAGGCTAATGAAAGTAGTGCCATAGTCATTAAAGTGATAATGAGCCAGAACAAACTAACTTCTAAGTGAATTGGACCATTAGTGTAGGGATATGGTGTCATGAAATCTTCAATCTTTGTAATGTGCGCTAATGTATCGACAAACATAGACATCACAAATGGAAGAGCGCATTCAAGTGCGGCTTCACCAATCATAAAGAAAGGAGTAATAATTGCATCTTTTTTGTATTGTCTTAGTGATTTAAGAATTAATTTAATTTTCTTCCACATAATTAGTTGCCTCCTTCCATGTTTTCTATTAATTTATTGAGCAATTTACATGCTTGCTCTTTTTCTTTTTCTGATAACCCTTTTAATAATTGATTAACTGCGTCATCTTTCTGTAGATGTAGTGATTCAATAATCTTTTCTCCATCATCCGTGGGTTTTAGTACTGCGTAAGGGTGTTGCTTTTCTATAGAAATAGCACCTTTCTTTTCCATACGTTTCACAATACCTGACACTGTGGATTTACTAAGGTGATACTCCTGCTCAATATCGTTTTGATGAACTTCTTGTTTATCACAATTTGTTTTCTTTGCGATATAGAAAAGAATTCGTCCTTGTTGCCCTGTTAAGTCATATTTAGCAAGACGGGAATCGAAATCTTTATCTATTAATTTTCCTAAGTATTTAGTGAGGAATATAATGTCGTTTTTTCTACTTTGATTCATAGGATTTCTCGCAAGATAATATGTTACAGTTCGCATACGAACTTGTCAATAAAACAATTTATTAGTTTTAAGTCTAATTGCCTATTTTTGTTAGCATTTATCTATATTTGCTTGAAAAATACGAATTTATATATAAAATATGTAAACACACACTCAAGGAGGTGGGTAGTATGAAAAAAGCCGTAATTGCCGCAGGACTAACATCATTAGCGCTCGTCCTCACAGGCTGTAGATTGCAACCAGCAAAACCAAAACTAGATAAACACACAGTTATGATTTATATGTGTGGCGCGGACTTAGAAAGTGGTTACGATGGTTATTCATCTGATCCAAACTATGCTGGTTTAGGTTCCGCTGATATCGCTGAAATTTGCTATACCTACAATATGCCTGATGACGTCAATATCATCATTGAAACCGGTGGTGCGATGGCGTGGAAAAACTACAAAATCGACGAGACTAAGTTACAAAGATGGCACATTGAAGATAGAGTTTTAGTTAAAGACGAAGAACTCAGTTATCAATCAATGGGCCAAGCTTCTACTTTCCAATCCTTCTTAGAATGGGGTTTAACAAAATATCCTGCTGAAAAGACAGGTGTTGTTTTGTGGAACCATGGTGGTGCTATGCAAGGCGTTTGCTTTGATGAGAAAAGAGATGGTGATGGTTTATTATCTTCTGAAGTTATCTCTGCTTTAAAAGGCGCATTTAAAACCACAAATAGAACCGAGAAACTTGAATGGATCGGTTACGATGCTTGCTTAATGCAAGTTCAAGATATTGCTGAAGCCAATAGCGATTATTTCAACTACATGGTGGGCGCTCAAGAATCCGAAGCTGGTGAAGGTTGGGACTATGATAAATGGCTTCCAAATCTTTATAACCACGAATCCACAGAAACAATCTTAAAAGGTATTTGTGATTCATTTGTCGCTTCATATAAACACACTCCTAATGATCAAACATTATCTGTTTTAAATCTCAATAAAATGAGCGCTTATAAAAACGCGTGGGAATCATTATCATCTAGTATTTCATCCACAGTGAGAAGCACACAAAAAACTTCGTTCCAAAACATGATGAAGAGCGTGAAGACATATGGCACAACTGTTTATAGCAGTTATGACTTATACGAAGCGGGCTTAAGCACAAATCCATCTAGTGGAAACTACTTCGGTCTTTATGGTATTGTTCAACAAGGCAATTATTACTATGACTATGGTTACAATTCCTTTGGAACATTTGACGTTCTTGATTTCTTAAACAAATTAGAAAGCAATTACTCATCCTTAAGCAGTTCCATTAACGCTGTTAGAGCGGCATATAATGATATGCTCGTTCATAATGTTGCAGGTGCTCAAGCTGGCGAAAGCAATGGTTTATGTTTATTCTTCCCAATGAGTGAAAGATGTGCCGTAAACAAATACTATACCGCGAAAGAAACAAGATTATCTTCTTGGAGAACAGTTACCTCAACGTTAGGTAAGAACGCGTAATTAATATTAAAAAATGTACTTATTTATGTAAGGCCGTGAGAAAATCACGGTCTTTCTTTTATAAAGAAAATAGTAATGGGAAGTATATAAAAAAATATTTCCATTTTTTTGTTATTGCGAATACCTATATACATATGTGTATAATATGCTTTCACGTGAATTGTGAAAAGGGGAACATAATATGATTACCAAAAACATGAAAATCGGAGTTGCCAGCGGAATAACTGTCTTAGGACTCGCATTATCTCTTGCGGCGTTTACTTCCGCGAACAGAAATCTGAACTTATTAAAAGGTTCTGATAATCCATATGAATTAGTTTTAAATTCTAACAACGCAGTTACTACATCAGGTGATCATGTTATTAAAACCGTTAAAGGCGCAGATGTGACCTTTACCTACTCAAACGTTTCCTCTTCTACAGGTAATCATACATATCTAACTAATGGTGGTTCTATTGTTAACAAAGATATCATTCACTCAATCACAACATTCTCTGCAACATTCGTTGGTAAGTTGCAAGCTCGTGTTGCTTATACCACTGATAAATGGGGCGAATACTTCGACTTATTATCTGGACAAGAAATAAGCCTTGGTAGCAATCCATATTATTTAGAAATGAAAGCCAATGATGGTGCGGTCACTTTAACAAGCGCAACCTATGGTTATTCCTGTTTAGTTAATCCAGATGCTGAAGAACAAGACACAACAGGTAGCTATGATATTACATTCAACGCTAATGGTTCTGATGGAAATGCTGAATTAACTTCTTCCTCAGCTATTTTTAATGAAGTTGCTTCAGGCGAAGAATACATCGAATCATTCAGTTTTCCATCAAAAATCTTTGCCGGTGTTTCTGGTTTGAAACTTGGTTCAAGCAAAGCTCCTGGTAACTTCACGATTAACTTTGATTCAACAACTGTTACTAACGATATTATTTCTATCGACGTTTCTAGCGCACAATACAGTACCGATACAGGTTCATTAAAATTCTATGTTAATGGTTCCAGTACCGCTGCAGCGACAATTGATCCATCTGAAGGTGGCTCATTTACCGTTAATGCTGCTCTTGAATCATTAGAAATTGAAACCACAACAAAACGTGCATATTTATGTAGCTTATCTCTTAATTATGGTGCTTCCACAACGCCTTCAGTTCCTGAAGCAGATGAAGTTGGCTTTACCGCCAGTGATTCTCATAAAGATGATTACTCAACAAATTCTATCTTTGCTACAGATAATGACTTAAGAGTGTACGCAATCTTCTCAGATGGCAATCAAACTCAATTATCTGCTGGTGAAGGTGGCTATTCATATACAATCAAAAATTCAAATAATCAATTAGTGGATCCTTCCACAAAATTCAATGTTGAAGGAACATATTTATTAACAGTTTCTTATAAGAACTATATCCCTGTGGAAATTGAGTTAACTGTTGGTGAATATGTCTTCATTGAAGCTATCGCAGCCACAAGTACAAAAGTTACTTATAACACCGCTGATAAATTAAGTGATTACTTAACAGGTTATGTGACCGCAATGGTGACATATTCTGATAACAGCAATTCCAATATTGCTTATAGCAACTTTGAACAAAACAACTTAGGTTTAGTCTTATTAAATCCAAAAGGAATTACATATACACAAACAAATCCATTTGGTACCGCTGGTACATGGACAATTAGAGTCTTTAGATTAGATGATAGCAGCATTAGATCTGATATCAGCATCACAGTTAACGCTATTCCAGTGGAAACCATTACATTAAATGAAACTTCCTACAGCATGTATCCACAAGATACACTCCAATTAACAACCACAATTAATCCAAATACCGCTACAAACCAAGTTTTAACTTGGACATCCAGTAACGAATCTGTTGCAACAGTTACTGACGAAGGTTTAGTGACCGCTGTTGATGTTGGTAATACAACAATTACCGCAACTGCAGTGGACGGTTCAAATGTCTATGCGACATGTACAATCACTGTTAATGAAAAACCAGCAAGTGTCTCCGATGTCATTACACGTGAAACAACAGGTGTTACTTCTGGTTCAACAACATATACAACATGGTCAGGAAAGAATGGTGCTTCTGGTGCCGTTTATGCTGGACAAAGTGCTGGCCAATACGGCGCTATTCAACTCAGATCTAAGAATAGCAATTCCGGTATTATCACAACTACATCTGGTGGTAAGATCGGCAAGATCGTCATTGAATGGAATGAAAACACCTCAACCGGAAACAGTGTCAATGTTTATGGTAAGAGCACCGCTTATAGCAATCCAAGCGATTTATATGGCAATTCATCTGGAACATTATTAGGTTCTATTACATATGGCACATCTACAGAACTTGTTGTTTCTGGTGATTATGAATACGTTGGTGTTCGTTCTTATTCTGGTGCTGTTTGGTTAGATAGCATTACATTCGTTTGGGGCGACGCTGGTGGTTCCGGTGGATCCACACAAGTTTATCCAACCGAAATTGAAATTACAGGAAATAATGCTGTTGGCATTGGTGAAACATCACAATTAAGCATAGCTTATACACCAACCAACACCAATATGACAAATGTTACATGGTCATCAAGTAACTCAAGCATTGCGGCTGTTAATAGCACAGGTTTAGTTACTGGTGTTGCTCAAGGTTCTGCAACAATTACCGCAACTGCGAAAGATAAAGATAACAACGACATTACTGATTCAGTCACAGTGACAGTCAGTCCAATCGCGGTTACAGGTGTTTCCTTAGATAGTAATTCCGCGGTTGTTAAGGCTGGCAAGACAGTTACCTTAGTGGCAACTATCTCTCCAACAAACGCCACAAACAAATCAGTCACATGGACGAGTAGTGATACAAGTGTTGCTATAGTCAGTGCTGGTGTTGTGACAGGTGTTGCTGCTGGTACTGCTACAATCACTGTTAAAACAGTGGATGGTAACAAAACTGCAACATGTACAGTTACTGTTACAAACAATGCTGGATTAGATGAAAATTCTATCTCATATACTGACCTTCCAACTGCATACTCCACAAGCAATACAGTTTATACCGCTGCAAGTGGCATTAAATTCCAAGCTTATAACTGCGCAAATTACAGCAGTAAAATGCAATTTAGAGCAAGTTCAGGTTACTTACAAAATACAGAAGCTTTAAGCTTATACTCCATCACAATTAATGATCGCGAAAGCAATTCATTAACAGTTTACGGTTCTAATACCGCTGGTTCATTCTCTACTGAAATTACCGGTTCCGATGATACCTATAACTTAGAAGGTTACAGTTACTTCAGAGTGGCTAGAACTTCAAGTGGTGCAGCATATTGCTCCTCCATCACAGTTATAACAGGTACTCCAACACCAATCGATCCAACAGGTATCTCATTAAGTCCATCTAGTATTGAATTAGCGCCAGGTGGAACAAAGACAGTTGATGTCAATTACACACCTGCAAACGCTAACCAAAATAAGGAACTTACATGGACAAGTAGCAATACATCCGTAGCGACAGTCAGTTCAGTCGGTAAGATTACTGTTAATAGTTCCGCTTCCGCTGGTCAATCCGCGACAATTACTGCGACATTGAACTTAGATACCACAGTCAAATCGAGCGTTACTGTCACAGTTGTCGAACAACAAAGAGATGATCAAACAATCATGATCTATATGTGTGGTGCGGACCTTGAAAGCGAAAATGGTTTAGCAAGTGGTGACCTTCAAGAAATCTTATCAGTCAAGAATCAACCAGATGATGTCAACATTATTGTTGAAACTGGTGGTGCCAGATCATGGGATTCTTCATATGGTTTCGGCATTTCTAGTACAAAACTTGAAAGATGGCATGTTGAAAATAAGAGCTTAGTTAAAGATGATAGCTTATCTTATGCTTCTATGGGCTTAACAAGCACATTCCAATCCTTCTTAGAGTGGGGTATTACAAATTATCCTGCTGATAGAATGGGCGTCATTATGTGGAACCATGGTGGCGGTATGAAGGGTGTCTGTTACGACGAAAAGAAGAACGACGACAACTTATTAACAGATGAAGTTGTTTCCGCAGTCAGCGGTGCATACACCAATACAGGTACAACAAAACTTGAATGGATCGGCTATGATGCTTGCTTAATGCAAGTTCAAGATATCGCATCCATGAATAGTGACTACTTCAACTACATGATCGCTTCTGAAGAATCAGAATCCGGTTATGGTTGGGACTATGATACATGGGTTGATGATGCCTACTCCAAGAAGACAACTCCAGTTATCATGAAGGCCATCGTTGATGGATTCATCTCTGAAAATGGTGGTACATCTTCTTCAAGTAATGACCAAACATTATCATATTTGGATCTCTCATATATGAGTGCTTACATTACTGCTTGGAACAATATGTCTACTCAATTAGGCACAAAGATTACAACCAGTAATAAATCTAGCTTCAATACGTTAGTGAAATCCGCTAAACACTATGCAGATTCAGATTACACATACTTTGGTACATTTGATGCTAAAGACTTTGTTAATAAACTCTCATCAGATAGCACATTCAATCCAGGTAGTTCTTACACAAGTGCAGTCTTAACTGCTCATAGTAACTTAGTGGCTTACTCATCTTGTGGTAGAGGCGCTGGTAATTCATATGGCTTATGTATCTACTGGGCATGTCACAGTGATTGTGAGAAGAGTTACTATTATAAAGCGAGTATGACAAAGTTCACCGCATGGAGAACATTAGTCACTACATATGGTTACTAATCACGTAAACAATACACTTTGTGAATAGTAAAAAACACACAATTAGAGGCGATTAAGTTCGTCTCTTTTTTGTTGCGTTTATCAACTTTTCTTTTTGTTTACATGCTTTGTCGCGTATATAATTTTTGTATGTAGGCACAAATCGTGCAAAGGAGTACATATGAATAAATTAAAATTCATTCCTGTTTTAGCGGTTGTCGCATTGTTATCCGCATGTGGAACAAAGAGCGAAGCTGTTAAAGCACCTAAATTTGATAAAGAAGGCTCTGAAGTTCAATACACTGAATTTATGGCCGGCTTAAGTGAAAACGCTCAAGCTCTTGATATTATGGGTGATAAGAAAGCGGCCTCTTTTGAAATGAAATCTGAAGCTGTTGAATTACAAAGTAATGTTTTAAAAAGAAATGGTAAAAATTTCTATGGTGAATCTCGTTTTGAACAAGAAACAAACAGTGGACAATACGATTCCAAATCTTTAGTGGGCAAAGAAAAAACCAATAGAACAGTAACTGAAGATTATGAAACCACTGATTATCATTATAGACGTGTTAACAACACCAAATTTAATGGTTCTGTCCAAGAAGTCGTTCGTGGTGATGTCCATTACTTAGGCTCTGTTGATATTGATTGCCATGTTGTTGGTTTAATGGACGAAGTTACTGATGAAAAACCATTCGAAAAACTTATGGATCAATATGTGAAAGGTGATGTCTATTACTATGGTGGACTTAATAGAGCAGAAGGCGTCTTCGTCTCATTATCTTCAGTTAGCGAAGAAGATCTTGTTAATTACACATTCAATAAAAACGACAAAACCTTCACTTATACTTATAAACTTGAACAATTGGCCCAAGAAGAAAAGAATGATCAAGATGAAGTCGTATTTGTTAGTGATTATGTCGTTTATGCAAAGACCCAAATGACATTCAATGGTGGCAATTACAAAATCAGCCAATATTATGAAACCAAAAATGTAATGACTTACAAGATGGATATCATGCAAAGCAATACACAATACTACGCTGATGATGTTATCGAAGATATAAGTAAAGGATCATATTCCGCTACATTCACATCAAAAGAAGTAAACCTCAAACCAGCCTCAACAGAAGGCTTTATGTTCATGGTTTGGTAATAAAAGGAGAACCACAAAATGAAAAAGTATAAATTAATTCCTTTATTAGCTCTCGCATCCTTACTTGCTGGATGTAATGTCAATAACGCTTCTTCCTCTAAGGAACCAAGCTTTGCCAAAATGGGTAAAGAAGTTGATTTCCAAGAATTCGTTGAAGTTGCTGGAGACAGTACTTTATTAGATCTCTGGATGGAACCATCTTCTTATCACATTCCTTCATTTGTTGCGACAAAGAAAGAAAATGGTTCTTATTCAAATAAAGTCACTTCTAAGAAAAAAGTCGTTGCTGGTGGCGAAGGCAAAAGCGTTATTAATGGCAAAGTTGAAGTTGATATGAAAAACTATCGTATTGCTTGCAAATATGATGAAAAAACAACAAGCAAATTCTACGATGAATATGCCACCCAAGAATATCTTGAAAATCCGAAAACTGATAAGGTCTATCAATTCTCTAAATTCGAAGAACCTGTCGAAGGCGAAGGTGAAGAGGATGTAGTAGAAACTAGAGAATATTGGATTCAAGCGGATAAATTATCAAACAGTTACTTCAAGCTTGACAATGTCACAGATAAAGGCCTTCTTTATAGAAGAGACAACGTGGAAAGCGATGCTGTTTCACAAATGAACAACATAGGAGTTTTCCCAGATTCTTTATTTAACTATATGAGCAACTACTATGGTGCTTCTGTGGAAGAACAAGCAAACTATCACTTCTACGTTAACGGTAAAATCTTAACCATCACATATAGTGCAGAACATTCTGAAACACAAATTGATGCTGGTGATCATTTTGCTAATTACATCACAACAATAACAAATGATTACAAGTTCCAATTAGACGCCACTGATGGCAAAAACTTCAAATCTAAAACCTTTAACAAAGAAACATCTGAAAAGAAATATCTTAGAAACATGACTGTTGATTACGTTGCTAGATATAACGGTGATGTTGAAAAGTCTGTTGAAACAACCGCAATTGAATGCGCTGTTCAAGTAAAAGACGTCACAGTTAAAGAAGTCGATCTCTCAAAAATGAGATTAATCGACGGACTTATTTAATCAAAACACTATTAAAATAGAGGGACCGATTTGGTTCCTCTTTTTTCTTGTGTTTATCAATATTTAATTTTGTTTACTTAACGCGATACGTATATAATTTATACATATGAGCACAAATTATGTGCAAAGGAGATAATATGAATAAATTAAAATTCATTCCTATTTTAGCGGCGGTCGCTTTGTTATCCGCATGTGAAGCAAAAGCCGGCGCCCGCCTCAAGGCACCTAAGTTCGCTAAAGAGGGAGAAGAATGTGAAGCTGAAGTCGCATTTGATAAAATTAATGATGGCTTAGAAAATTTAGATACTCGTGACAGCAAATTCATTGGTTCTAAAGTTGCTAGTTACTACAATGCTACTCAAACAGTTTTCACCATCAATAGAGATGGAAAATTCTTCGAAGAACATACTGAAACAAACACCTATGAAATGAAATTACAATCTGATTTCAACAATAAGGTCATTACTGTAGAAACCGAAAAAGTAGAAGAACTTACAGACAAAACTTTAAAGGCTTTTTCCTATTCTGAACGCGATGAAGAAACAGCAAAAATGCGTTTCCAAAAAGCCACTTATGGCAATGTCGAATATTATGTGTGCGCACACGAAGATACAAAAGTCGCTGAGCTCTATGGTTCAATCAATAATCCAGGCGTTTTAGCGGAAATGCATGACTACTACACAAAAGGTCACATCAACTATGAAATGGGTATTAATTTAATCACCGAATACCTCGAATATGTTGATAATGTTAGTGAAGAAACGTTTGCTAATTTCAAATTCTTTGATAATGACAACATCTCCACAATGACATATGCTTGGGAAAGTGATGAAATGGATGTTAATACATCTGGAGAAAATCCTGTAACTTACGCAAAGAAAACAGAATCAAGTTCTGAAAAATTCCAATTCACATTTAATAATGGTAATTTCAAAGCAGTTTTCTATGCCGAAAACACCGTGAATTTTAAATATCTTATGGACAAATATGGCTATTTCGAAGGTGATGAAGTCGTACAAAAAGATTTCTACGTTTGGGAAATCGAACTCGATGACACTAACAAATCATTAGAAGCTCTGGATTTAACAGGCTATATCTTTAGAGATTAATGGATAAGGAGAATTGCAAAATGAAAAACTATAAATTAATTCCTTTATTAGCGGTTACCGCATTCCTTGCTGGCTGTAATGTTAATAACGCCAAAGCAAAAGCTCCAAGCTTTGCCAAAATGGGTAAAGAAGTCGAATTCGCTGAATTCGTAGAAGAATATAAACCAGATTTATTAGGCGCTTGGGCAGACCATGAAAATCAACACACTCCATCCTATGTGATGAAAGTTAGTAAAGTCAGTGAAACGGATGTTAATGTCCACTCTGGCAAAAAAACTACTGACTCTATGAAGTCTTTAGAAAAGGATGTATTCACAGTTAAAGCTGACATGAATAACAGCTTGTTCTCTTACCAAGGTACATTAGTTAGATCTAGAGAAATGTTTCAATCTGGTTATAAAACTACTGCAACAGAAAATGACAAGATTGATACAATGACACAAATCTCTGACATCACACTTCCTGGTAGTGAAGAAGCAGTTACATATGTTGTTGGTGTCGATAATGAAGTAAAGATTTATAATGCACAAACTAATGTTTCTAATTTAGAACCTGCAGAAAGAAAAGCCGTAATGGAAAATGGTGCTTATACTCTTGTTAAAGAGAACGCATTGCCAAAATCTATTGATGAATTACTTGTAGAATATCCAAACTACCCTGTTGAACAAAAAGAATGTTACAAGTTCTACGTTAATGGCAAAATCTTCACAGTTACATATGAAATTGAGGCTTCACGAGCCGAAGTTGATTCAAATACAGGCAATGTGAATATGCTCTTAAATTCTGTTGCTACATCCAAAATGCAATTAGATGCCTCTAAAGGCGAATCTTTCAAATTCAAAGTTTCACAAGAAATGAATATGGGATACAAAGTCTATTCAGATTTCATAGAAGATGGCACTGCAAGATTTAAAGGCGATGAAGGCGAAGGATATCAAAAACAATTCTTAACCGCTGAAGTTAAAGTTCAAGATGTCAATCTAAAAGCGGTTGATCTTGCCAACTACAGATTTAACTACAACATGATGTAATTCACATCTAATATAAAAGAAAGGAGCCGTTCGGTTCCTTTTTTCTTGATTTTATCGACTAAAAATAACCATTTGATATAATAAAGATATAAATTAATTCCTAAAGAAAGGAGAGTCCTATATGAAAAACTACAAAGTGTTTTCATTATTAGCCACAACGGTATTATTAACGGCATGTCCAGGAAAACCACATCTTAAAGTTTATGAACCAAAGTTTGCTGAAATGGGTTCTGAAATTACTGTAGAACAATTCAAAACTGAATTTAGTGCTGCATTTGATGGATTAACTATAGCGACTGATTTTGAAACCAACCCTTGGGGCAATATGCGCATGTCTAATGTTGTTAGTTCTAAGAACGAATGTGAGTACAAATATGGTTCTGTAAAAGGCTACGATAAGTCAGTTGTGAAAAATAAAGAATCCGCTGAATTTGACGCTGAAACAAAAGTTGGTTTATACAAATCTGATTTAAGAAGTTTTGATAACACCAAAGATAAAAATGGTACAAAGATTGAAAATGAACAATGGAAAGACAATTTGTACTATATCGAAAAAGTCAGAATGGCCGGTAAAGACTATATGGCTAGTGTTTATCCAAAAGAAAAACTTATTAGAACTACTGAAGATAGTGACATTGATGAAACGTTTACCGAAACTCTAATGTTTAATTATGCTACCTATCGGCATGCGTCATTGATTCTAGGATTTTTATCACTCAAGGTATTCCCAAACAGATTAGCGAGTCTAAGTGAGGAAGAACTTGCTAATTATAATTTTTACAAAAATGGAAACACCTATACCTGGTTGTTCAATTTAACAGAAGAAAGTGATACAGGTGCAGTTAAAGAAAAAACTATTAGAACCGCAAAACAACAAATTAGATTTGATGGTGACAGTTATGAATATGCAAGTTCTACAGTATTTGACTGTGATCGTGAATATTTAGAATCCGTATCAAATAGCAACGATGATGTCCGTAGAAAAGGTGACTATGATAAGTTGGTTAAAAAAGAGTATTTCGAAACCAAATACGATGGTTCACCTGAAAATGTTCATTTAGAAGCCGTCAGTTACGAAGGTTTCGAAGCAGAAGTAGAAATACTTTATACCTAGAAAATATTCTCGGGGTAAGAGAGGAGCCGAATCGGTTCCTCTTTTTTTCAAATTTTTGACATACAATCTATAAACCTACAAAATAGAATATATAAATTTATTTATACATATCCTTGTTTACTAAGAAAAGTGGCGTTTACGTATCAAAAACGCGCTTTTTCTTTTATTTTTTCTTTGATTTGTATACTCACAAGCGTATATTTGAAAACATATTTACCCTCAAAACGGAAAGGAAGTGGTTTTATGAATAGGAATAAAACTGCAGGAGTGCTTGTGGGTACTGGGTTGTTGTTATTGACAATAGCCGCATCTACATTCGCATTCAACAACAATACTAACCCTATTAAATCAGTCGCAAGTGATTACTCCTTAACACTTGATAATGACAACGGAATTAGTGGTAGTAATGTCACATTTAATCAAAACGTCTCCACAGACAGTGGAAACTACCAAGTAGCATTTGCGTATAACAAATGTTCTTCTCTTAATAATGGTCACGCGACCATTTTAGCGGGTGGTTCAATTAAGAACGCTGATCATATCCTTTCCATTTCTTCTATTAACGCAACATTCTCCACAAGTGGTGTCTTAAAGTTCAGAACTTCCTATGACGGCACAAACTGGGGTTCATATTCTACATTAACAAGTGGTATTGCATATTCATTCTCCAGCAATCCATACTACGTTGAACTCGCCACTGATGGCGCCAGCGCAGTTAACTTAACAAGAATGGTTTTCTCATACTCTTGTGAAGTTAATCCAAACGCTCAGGGCTTACCAAGTGAAGAAAATGGCTTCACTATTAGTGACGCAAAACAAGAATCTTATAACATTAATGATATCTTTGATGAAGATAACGCACTCGAAGTCAGAGCGACATACACAGATGGTAGCAATTACTTATTAGCAAGTAACCAATACACATATTCAGTGAAGAATTCTAACGGTACAGTTATCAATACTGCTCAAGCATTCGCAACTGAAGGAACCTATATCTTAACAGTTAGCTATAAGTCTTATGCTCCGCAACAACTCGAATTAACCGTTTCTCCAATTCACGTTATTGATATCACATTAAATACTGACTTAATTAGATTAAGAGTGGGTGAAACTGCTCAATTAACAGTTTCTATTAACCCAATTGATGCGACGAACCAAGCCATCAACTGGACAAGTAGTAATACATCCATCTTAACAGTGTCCGCGACAGGTTTAGTTACTGCTAAAGCAGTTGGCCAAGCTTCTGTTACAGCATCTTCTGTTGATGGTAACCATACCGCAACATGTGACTTCTATGTGAAAGCCACAGCTGCTAACTCCACAGCCACAATTACACCTTCTTATTCTGGTGAATCTGGCTATGGCACACAATACACATCCTCATCATTCACCACAAATGGTGTTACTTTAGTCGATGGTCAATTCTCCAGCGTCTATGGTATGAGTGCAACTTCATACTTACTCTATGCTGGTGGTGGTCAATCTTACATGATCCTCTATTTCAATAGACCAATGATTATTAGAGGTATCAAAGTTAACGCTAAGTATTATAGTAGAAGTTCATCTCTCCAATACATCACTGATACAAATACAACAGGTGCAACTTTAAATATCGCTGCAAGAAATAATACAGATTATAACTTCAGCGGTTTAACAAATAACACAACCGCATCTAACGCGCTCGCATTTATCGTTTCCGGTAATTATGGCGTGTACATTAATAAAATAACCTTAACTTTATATGACTCAGAAGCTAGATTCCCAACACAAATCTACTTAAACAACACAGATTGTAGCTTAGGTTATACAAAACAATTAGAACCAACATTCAATCCTACCGACTCCGATATGACAGCGGTCACATGGACAAGTAGTGATACTAGTGTTGCCACAGTTAACGCTAACGGCTTAGTCTATGGTAACTCTGTTGGTACCGCCACAATCACTGCCTCATTAGTTAATGAATACGGCAGAACAATCAGTGGTTCATGTGAAGTTAACGTCCATACAGTTTCTGCTACAGGCGTTGCAATTTATGCCGCTAATACACAACTCTATCTCGGTCAAACTACACAATTACATCAAATCTTCACACCAAGTGATACAACTAACCAAAACGTTACATGGTCTTCAAACAACAACAGTGTTGCTTCAGTCGATGCTACAACAGGTGTTGTTACCGCTAACCGTGCAGGCACTGCTGTAATTACAGTTACATCAGTTGATGGTGGCTTCACCAATACAGTGACAATTACAGTCTTGAACCAACAATTAGATGATTACACAATCTTGCTCTATATGTGTGGTTCTGACTTAGAAAGTGACAGTGCAACCACATCTCAAGGTGGACAAGCTACAAGAGATATTACCGAAATTTTATCCGTCTCTTGCCCAAGCAATGTGAACTTTGCTATTCAAACTGGTGGTTCTACAAAATGGTCCACTAAGTACAGCATTAGTGCAACTAAAATTGGTAGATACCATGTTAATAACAAGTCATTAGCAACAGATGCTCAATTAGATCAAGCTAACATGGGCGACTATGCAACATTCAGAGACTTCTTAGATTGGGGTATGACAACATATCCAGCGAAGAAGTATGGCGTCATCATGTGGGACCACGGCGGAGCTATGGAAGGCTGCTGCCAAGACGATAACTACGATGGTGATACATTACTCAATAGTGAAGTTATTAACGGTGTTTATGATGCTAGATTACTCGCTGGCGTTAGTGAAAAACTTGAATTCATCGCTTACGACGTTTGCTTAATGCAAGTTCAAGATATCGCTGACTTCAATAGTTACAACTTCAACTACATGATTGCCTCTCAAGAATCTGAAGGTGGTACAGGTTATGATTATGATCAATGGTTACCAACCTTATATAACAATGCCGCTTCTGTTAATACAGTTACATTATTAACAAAGATTGCTGATACATTTATCGCTGAACAAGGTACAAGTAGTGATCAAACTCAATCAGTTTTAGACTTGAGCAAGATGCCTACATACCGTCAAGCTTTCGAAGCATTAGCAACAAAACTCAGAACTGTTATTACAAGCGACCTTGCCTGGTCCACATTTGCATCACTTGTTGATCAATGTCACAAATATGGTGCTTATAACTACCAAGGCACAGATTATTACTTATTCGATGTGTTCGACATCTCTGAATTCATTACAAAAATGCAAGCCTCCTCAACTTATTCATCTTGCAGTAGTGAATTAAGTGCATTAAGAACTGCATTCAATAACTTAGTTGTCTATGAAAGACACGGTAGTGGAACTTCTGCTGGCGGCTTATCAATGTTCTGCCCAATCAGTGGTTACGCTACACATTACTACTATGATGCTTACGAAACCAATTTCACAAACTGGAGACTCCTTTGTGAACAATATGGTGACTGGTATCAATAGTTCAAACTAATTAGGGACAGGGAAACCTGTTCCTTTTTATATGAAAATAGACGTTTTCAGCCATTTTTATAGTATAAGCGGTTAATTGCTCGTCATTTTGCTATAACGCCTTTTACAGGCATTAAAAAAGAACAGGATTATTGCTCTTGTTCCTGTTCTTGTTGTTCAGTTATTTCTTTTCTATTCTTCCGTTCAAGTCTTATTAACATATATGAGCCTACTGCACATGCGCCTAAGACTATGAAACCAATTAACATTTCTAACCACATTGGTAAGACTGGATTAATAACTTCGATTGTTGGCTGTCCCGCCCAATGGAGGTAATAGGAATAGATTTGATAGTTGAAGAATAAGACAACGATTGATCCAGCGATGAATCCGATAATGGTGAAGAATGTATTATCTCTGAATTTCTTTAATAGGAGTGTCATTACTTTACTAACAAGTACAACACCAATTAGACATCCTAATCCGAAACATCCTATGACACCGAGTAATGGTCCAATCATTGACCAATCTCCGTGCACACACATGGAAACCCATCCTTTAACGGAGTCCACAAGTGGACGATAGAATCCAATTACTAGAAGTATTAATGAACCGGATAATCCTGGAACAGTTAAGGCAACCGCTGCTAGGACGCCCACTGGCACTAATACTATGTATAACCACCAATTCTTATTAATATTCTCAAACAAACCACCGATGTTCATCTTATCGCCAAAGGCCACAGATAAGACACCTAATGTGATAACAAATAATGCCCCTGTAATAATTAACGCTATTTGGAGATTGTTTGGTTTAATACCTTTTACCTTCTCAGTAATGCTTGGGAATGAACCAATTAAGAATCCTGCGAATATACATATGAGAACGAACATCAAATGTTCAAATGCTAGTGAAAAGAGATAAATACAAGGTATAACCGCTAGTACAACACCCAATAATATTGGAATGAGCACTAAGATTGAATATCCAAACTTCTTTCTAAAGTTATTTACCGCTCCAATGATATCTTCATACACTCTAAAGATAACTGCGATAGCGGCACCAGATACTCCTGGAATAGCAGCACCAACACCGATACCCATACCTGCTAATAAACGCTTCAAAAACTTCATACGTTATTAAATATAACATAAAAAAGTGTATAATACGTGGAGAGCGTATGAAATTAATTGTCGGCTTAGGAAATCCAGGAAAGAAATATGAGCACACCCGTCACAATATGGGTTTTGATGCCATAGATCTATTATCTGACTTATCACAAATTGATGTTGATAAGGAGGTTTTTCATGGCTTGATGGGTAGAGGCAATGTCTTTGACGAAGATATTATGCTTTTCAAACCAACAACATTTATGAATCTTTCTGGTACAGCGGTTAGAGAAGTCGTTAATTATTTCAAAGTACCATTAGAAGATGTAATTATCATCTTTGATGATATGGCGCTTGCACCCGGCAAAATTAGATTAAGACCTGACGGATCTAGTGGTGGACACAAAGGAATGCAAAACATTATCGATAACTTAGGTACCGATAAAATCAAACGCATTCGTATCGGTATTGGTGAACCAGAAGAACACGATAATATCGATTATGTTTTGTCTAAGCCAATTAAAGAAGAAAGAGAACTAATCGATGAAGCCATCAAAAATGCAATCGAAGCAGTAAAGGAGATCTTGAAGTCCGATAATTTTGAACGGGCGATGAACAAATTCAACTAAGGAGGTTATCTTGAACCTATTTGAAAAGTTGAAAACCGATATGTCTACCCCCTCCCTCTTGAAGAAAAAGGGACTTTTTGTCGTAGATGACTCTATTGGAATCTCCTTATTAACCGCATTGAATTATTACGAAAATAAAGGCAGTTATTTACTCGTAACTAGCAACTTATACAAAGCTCAAAATATCTATTCAAAACTATGTTCTTTTGTTCCGGAAAAAGATGTTTTATTGTTCCCTGCTGATGAACTTATTCGAGCGGAAACTTTAGCCCAAACAAAAGAGATGGTGGCAACCAGATTATACACACTAAATGAACTCTTAAATCATCGTGGGAAAATCGTCGTGGCAAACCTTGCTTCTGCGACAAGGTTTTTGCCAAATCCTGAGGTCTTCAAAAGCCTCACAATTGATTTTGAAGTTGGCAAGCATTACGACATTTTAGAAATCAAAAAACAACTCGTTAAAGCAGGGTATTATTTGGTCAATAAAATCGATCAATCACTACAATTTGCTAGTCGTGGTGACATCATTGATATCTTCTCTGTTAACTATGATAAACCTATCCGTATTGAGTTCTTTGATGACGAGATCGAGTCTATTAGATTTTTCGAGATTTCCACGCAAATCTCTGTTAAAAGCACGCAAATAGTCACTATTTTGCCAGCTTCTGACATAATTTTGTCTGACGACGAAATTAAAAAATGTGGCGACAAAATCCTTGATAGATTAGAAAAAGATCAAGAGCATTTAGATCTCACAACGTTCGAAAAACTTAGAGACGAGACAACAAATGATATTTCAAATATTTTGGAAGGAAATATCAATGAGAGGCTCTATAAATACTATGGTTTAATCCAAGAAAAGCACTTCTCAATTTTCGATTTTTGCCATGGGTTCACAACTATTTTTGTTGATGATAATTCGGTAAGAAATTCTTATCAAATTTTGTTCAATGAATCCTTTAATTATTTGAGTGAATTACATGAATCTGGACGCTTTATTTCTCACCTCGAAATGTATCAAAATATTGATAGTTTGAGCACTGGAAAAACAATTCAAACCTCTACATTATCCAGCTCTTCTGATGATGAGATTTTTAATGTCAAAACTGTACCATTCCAAGCGAACAAATCTGCGGACGCAATTAATATAATTCACACCTATTTAAATGAAGGATACGACATCTGTGTTTGCTTAGCTAATCATGAACAGGCTGCTTTACTCACAAAACAGTTAAATGAACTTGTTATTCCTTATGAATTAACGCATGATTTTGACTTACCTGAGAAAACTCATATTGGTATTTCTTTAACAAATCTAGAATCTGGTTTTGTTCTACCTGATAGTAAATTGGTTTTCCTTACTAGTAAGGAATTATTTAATGAAAAAGTAAGAGTGTCTCGTTATGACTCCAGATTTAAAGAAGGAACTATCTTAAAGAGTTATGAAGACCTTGAACCTGGAGACTATGTTGTCCATGAATATCAAGGTATTGGTCAATTCATTGAACTTCAAACTCTAGAAGTTGATGGTACTCATAGAGATTATTTAAAGATTGCCTATCATGGAGGCGAAATCCTTTATGTCCCATTATCTCAATTCCAATTAGTTAGAAAGTATATTGGTAAAGAAGGTTCCGCGCCTCGTTTATCTCACCTTCATACAAAAGATTGGGAGAACACTAAAAAGAAGATTAAAGAGAGAGTTAACAATCTAGCAAATCGCTTAATGAACTTATATATTGAACGTAATAAAGTGAAGGGATTTGCTTTCCAAAAGGATGATGAATTCCAGAAACAATTTGAAGATTCTTTTGAATATGAATTAACACCAGATCAAGCCACTGCATTAAAAGCAATTAAGCAAGATATGGAGTCTCCACATCCAATGGATAGACTACTTTGTGGTGATGTTGGTTTTGGTAAAACTGAACTTGCTTTTCGTGCAGCATTTAAAGCCATTTTATCTGGAAAACAAGTTGCAATTCTTTGCCCAACTACTTTATTAGCAAGACAGCATTATGAGTTAGCTTTGCAAAGATTTTTACCTTTTGATGTTAATATTGCAGTGTTTTCTAGACTTGTTCCCGAGAGAACTCAACAAGAATATTTGAAACAAGTTGCTAGTGGAAAAGCACACCTCATTATCGGTACACATCGACTCCTAAGTAAGGATATTTGTTTCAAAGATTTAGGCTTATTGGTCGTGGATGAAGAACAAAGATTTGGTGTTGAACAAAAAGAGAAAATTAAAGAATTAAAAACCAATATTGATGTGCTTTCTTTATCCGCAACACCTATTCCAAGAACACTTCAAATTTCACTACTTGGTGTTAGATCAATGTCTATCATTAATACCGCTCCAAAAGAGAGAATGCCAATACAAACTTATGTCACCCCATTTGACTTAGATGTATGTAAAGAACTCATCGAAAGAGAACTTGGAAGAAACGGACAAGTTTTCTATATGCATAACAACATCTCATCTTTATACATGAGAGCAAATAGATTAGAAAAAATGCTTCCAGGAGTAACTATTGGAGTGGCTCATGGACAAATGAGTAGAGATGAAATAGAAGATGCGATGATTAAGTTCTACAACGGTGAAATCCAAGTTTTAGTTTGTACATCTATTGTTGAAAACGGTATTGATGTTCCAAATGCGAACATGATTATCGTTGAAGATAGTGATAAATATGGTCTTTCACAGTTATACCAAATAAAAGGACGCGTTGGGCGTAGCGATCGCATTGCGTACGCGTATTTAATGTACAACAAATTTAAACAACTTAATGAAAAAGCGCAGAAACGCTTAAAAGCGCTTCAAGATTTCACGGAATTAGGTAGTGGATATAAAATAGCGCAACGAGACTTAATGATTCGTGGTGCAGGTGATATCCTCGGTCCTGAACAAGCTGGTTTTATTGATTCAATTGGCTTAGATATGTATATCAAACTTCTAAATGAAGCAGTTCAAGATAAGATGAATCCTCATGAAGAAGCGCCTATCGAAGCAAATCCAGAGATATCTTTAGATGCTTATATTCCAAAGGAATATGCTTCTGATAGTGATAAGATTGGATTATATCAAGAAATCTTAATGGCACCATCATTAGAAGATTTAGTTATTCTAAAAGAGAAAACAAAAGATATTTATGGTGACTTACCAGATGAGGTTGATAAATTATTCATTAAACGAACTATAGATTTATTAGTGAGGGAAGGACAAGTTGAGAATCTTTCTGAAGTTTATCAAAAGATCGAAATTGTTCTTGGCGATGTTTATTTAAAGATTAAAGGTATTGGAAATATATTGTTTGAAGCTATGATTCCTTACCTAAACTTCATTAAGGTAAGCTACACAAATAATAAATTTAAGATATTTGTCACCAAGAGAAAGACTTGGATTGATGATTTAGAAAAGATATTAAGAACCTTAACTAATATTGTTAAAGGAAATAAAATAAAAGAAGTTATATGAGATTAGATTTAGTTTTAAAACAAACAAGAATTATTAAAAGAAGAACCATCGCTAAAGAGGTATCTGACGCAGGTAAAATTTTGGTTAATGGCAAGGTTGGAAAACCATCAACTGAAGTCAATGATGGCGATGTTTTAGAATTGCATTTAGGTCAGAAAGTTCTAAAAGTGAAAATAACCTATATACAACAAGGAAAAAAACAAATTCCAACATTTGAAGAATTATAAAGATGTTAAATATAGATAAAAATAAAAGGTATTTATTAGCGTGTTCCTTTGGTCCTGATTCAATGGCCCTTTTTGATATGCTCGATAAAGAACATTATTCATTTGAAGTTGCTCATGTTAATTACCATTTACGTGAAGAATCTGATGCTGAGGAAGCCGGCTTAAGAGAATATTGCAAAATCAAAGGCGTGAAGATCCATGTATTTCAAAACTTGGTTGCCTTTAAATCAAATATCGAGGCTAATTGTAGAGAGGTCAGATATGATTTCTTCTCCAAATTATATAAAGAATATAAGTTTGATGCCTTATTAGTAGCTCATAACCAAGATGACCTAATCGAGACATATTTACTGCAAAAAAAGCGTAAAAACCTCGTATTTCATTATGGATTAGCGGAATTTAACGAAATTAAAGGCATGAAAGTTGTTAGACCTTTATTATCTTTTCAGAAAAAAGAACTTTTAGACCGTTGCGACGAACTTTCCATTCCTTATGCAATCGATAAAACTAATCTTTTGACCATTTTTGAGAGAAACAAAATCAGAATTAATGTTGTTTCTAAATTGAGTGGTCAAGAAAGAAAAGACATTATCCGAGAGATTAATGGACAAAATGCCAAACTCCAAAAAACAATCAATAAACTTAACAAGATTTCTAATCACAAAAACGAACTTCTTGCATTATCAGAAATTGAATTTGCTTATTACTTAAATATCAAATTACAACAATTAGGAATTATTCAACCGATAACCTACAAACAAAGTATAGAAGTAGCGAAACTTTTGAAATCTAATAAACCAAATATTGCGCTTAATGTGGCTCATAATCAGGCTACATTTTATAAGTCTCATGACTCACTTATCATTGAAAAATATGATGATCAATTTGAACCTGTTTTGATTAATAAACCATGCATCGTTGATAACCGTTTCTTATATGCCGACTTAGTTAAAGAAGGCGAGAAGAGAAAAATCAAAATTGAAGATTATCCACTAACAATTCGCTCCTATCAAAAAGGTGATAAAGTTCAAATCTCTAATTACGATGTCATGGTTCGTCGACTCTTCATTGACTGGAAGATGCCGATTCATTTGAGAAAGAGATGGCCTCTATTTGTTAATAAAGATAATAAGATTGTCTACATTCCTCGTTACAGAGAGGATTTCAAAATCGAGAATTCACCGAATTTTTACGTTAAAGAGTGTTTTACTTTGAAATAAAGTAATTTATCTTTATAATATTTTCACTACCAAAAAAGAGGAGGTATTTAATATGGCTGAAGAACAACAACCTGTTAGAAGACGCTTTTCGTGGAGTTACTTAATATCGTTTTTAATTATCGCCGGTATTATCATTGGCGTAATCGTTTTACTATTCAATAGAAGTGGCGCTAAAGAATTTAAACAAGCTGAATTCTTGTCACAATTAGGTCAAAACAACATTACTGAAGTTAGAGAAACACCAAAAGAAAGTACACTTGTTAACTTAGCAGGTACTTACAAATATCAAACTCAAAGCGGTAAAACCGCTTATAAGAGCTTTACATTCAATATTTCATATCATGAATTATATGAATCCGAAGAACCATGGACATATGTTGATGCTAATAAGCAACAACACTATTTAATCGATAATTCTGTTGTCGCTGATCCAGAAAACTTAGATGGTACAAAAACCATTACCTTATATGCATTTATGAGTCAAAAGGCTGCTTTAGCAGCAACTGAAGAAAAACCTTCATTTGTTTTATATAGTGCTAAAGACCCATACGTTGTTTCTTGGTGGGAACAATGGGGACCAACAATCATTATGCTTGGTGGTAGCTTATTAATTTGCTTATTCTTATTCTCAAGATTATCCGCCTCTGTTGCTGGAAGCAACAATAAGGCTTTAGAATTCAACAAATCACGTGCTAGAAGAATGACAAATTCAAAAGTTCACTTTGATGATGTTGCTGGCGCGGAAGAAGAAAAAGTTGAAATGGCTGAACTCGTTTCTTACTTAAAAGAACCAAAGAAGTTCGCCAAATTTGGCGCCAAGTTACCAAAGGGTGTCTTATTAGTAGGCCCTCCAGGATGTGGTAAAACATTATTAGCGAAAGCCGTTGCTGGTGAAGCAGGCGTTCCATTCTATTACATTTCTGGTTCCGACTTTGTCGAAATGTTCGTTGGTGTTGGTGCTGGTCGTGTTAGAGACATGTTCAAAATTGCGAAAGAAAATGCACCATGTCTAGTTTTCATCGATGAAATCGATGCAGTCGGTCGTCAAAGAGGTGCTGGCTTAGGTGGTGGCAACGATGAACGCGAACAAACACTTAACCAATTACTCGTTGAAATGGATGGCTTCTCTGATAACTCTGGTATTATCGTTATCGCCGCTACAAACCGTGATGACGTTCTTGATCCAGCCTTATTAAGAGCAGGTCGTTTCGATAGAAAGATTACAGTTTCTATGCCTGATAAAGCAGGTCGTGAAGCTATCTTCAAAGTACACGCACGCAATAAGAAAGTCGATCCAAACGTTGATTATGCACAACTTGCAAAACGTACAGTCGGTTTCTCAGGTGCTGATATTGAAAATATCATGAACGAAGCAGCGATTTTAGCCGTTCGTAGAAACAAAGACCTTATTGGCCTAGATGAAATTGATGAAGCTATTGATCGTCGTGTAGCTGGCCCAGCTAAATCCTCTAGAGGATTAAATGCTCATGAAAGAGATGTTGTGGCTCACCACGAAGCTGGTCACGCCATCATTGGTATTAAATGGCCACATAGTGATAAGGTCCAAAAAATCACAATTATTCCTCGTGGTAACACAGGCGGACACGTCCGTATGACACCTGAGGATGATAGATTCATTCTTACAAAGAAGGAACTCGAAGCGCGTATTATTGGCTACTTAGGTGGTCGTTCCGCTGAAGAAGTCTTCTTTGATGATGTCTCAACTGGTGCTTCAAATGATATTGAAGTCGCTACACAAATCGCCAGAATGATGGTTTGTGAACTTGGTATGTCACCATTAGGCCCAATCCAATATGAAAGAGACACTGGAAGTGTCTTCCTTGGTAGAGACTATACAAATTCACAAAAGAATTTCTCTGTTGAAACTGCAACTAAAATTGATGCTGAAATTCGTAAAATCATCGAAGATGCTCACGAACAAGCACTCAAGATCATCAGAGATAATAAAGAAGATGTCGAGCTTATTGCTAAGACATTATTAGAACATGAACAAATCACCGCTGAAGAGATTGATTATTTATTAGAACATCGTCACCTTAAACGTGATGAAGTCCAAGCTGCTCCAGTGGAAGAAGTTGTTCAACCAGAACCTCAAGCTGAACAACCTGAGAGTGAAGTAACTCCAGAAGTTCCAGAAGAGAGTAAAGGAGAATAATTGAGAGGTTCGCCTCTCTTTTTTCTATGTGGAAGTTAGGTAAGTTTGAAATTGATAGTAAAGTAGTCCTTGCTCCAATGGCAGGATTCACATTTAAAAGCTATAGAGAATTCATGGCTAATTTTGGTTTTGGAGTATGTGTTACAGAGATGGTTTCTGATATGGGATTATTCTATGGAAACGAAGAAACTAAGACCTATATTGATTTCAAACGCGGCAATTATCTAACTGGTGTCCAATTATTCGGACATGACCCTATTTACCTTAAAAAAGCCGCAGAAATAGCATTAAATGCCAATCCTGATATAGATTTCTTCGATGTTAATATGGGCTGCCCAGTTCCAAAAGTTGTTGATAGTGGATCAGGTTCTGCATTGATGAAGAATCCTAAATTATGCGGTGATATCATCCGTGCAATTAAGGAAATAACTGATAAAGCAGTAACCGCTAAAATTCGCTTAGGATGGGACTCAAAATCAATCAATTATCTTGACGTAATTCATGAACTTGAAGAGGCTGGAGTTGATATGATTGCCATCCATTCGAGAACTAAAAAAGAACTCTATTTAGGAGAGCCACATCATGACATGCTCAAGGACTTGAGAAGCCAAATAAAAGTACCGTTAGTAATATCTGGAAATATCAATACACTCGATGATGCGATTAAAGCATTAGAGATTACTGGTGCTGATGCGGTCATGGTTGCTCGTGGTGGAGTTGGTAATCCATTCTTGTTAACGCAAATCAATGAATATTTTAAGTCGGGAAATAGACTTGAAAGTCCTTCTTTACAAGAACAACTTAAATGGTGCTACGAACTTGGAACAAAAGTTGTTGAAGAAAAAGGCGAAGATAGAGGCATGCGTATTTACAGGAGCATAGCTCCTAAGTTTCTCGTAGGGATTAAAAACTGCAAAGGATATAGATTGAGATTAAGTTCTGAATTAGTGTCCTTAGAATCGCTAAAAAACATTCTCCAGGATGTTGCGGATGATAATAATGTTGAATTCTCAGTATGAAAATTCAAATGATTCAAATATAATAAGAAAGTTAGTGAGGTATTATTATGGATAATAAACAAGTATTAAATGACCAAGAACAAGCTAGAAGAGATAAGCTCGACAAATATAGAGCATTAGGTGTCGATCCATTTGGCAAGGCCTATAAAGTTTCTCATCACGTTGCTGATATTAGAAAGCTCTGCAATAAGAAGTCCAGTAATGCATTAGATAGAATGAATTTAGTGGTTTCTGTTGCCGGACGTTTAATGAATATCAGAAGAATGGGCAAAGCATCATTCGTTAATTTGCAAGATAAAACAGGTCATATCCA
>JAEEGK010006092.1_pt1 | contig 29034 bp, 23 predicted proteins | sample 8958771 | NCBI WGS metagenome assembly JAEEGK01 (sample SAMN16246547, study PRJNA631951) | gut metagenome | biome: gut microbiome; feature: rumen; material: SC-attached | host: Bos | place: Iran: Karaj | collected 2018-10 | reverse complement strand
TGGAAAGGAGCTGGACGGTGTCGGTGGAGAGCTTGCTCTCGTCAATGACACGGGCGTTGGCCACCTTCTCCTTGAGACGGGCGATCTTCACCTCCAAAAGGCCCTGTGCGTCACGGGCTGCATCATACTCTGCGTTCTCGGAGAGGTCTCCCTTTTCGCGGGCCTCTGCGATAGCGGCAGAAATCACCGGCCGCTGGGCCAGTGCATCGGCGAGTTCCTGCTTCAGTTTGTCCAGGCCCGCCTGGGTCATCATTTCGATTGCCATACTATAAGTTTAGTTTTTCGTTTGTCAAAAAAACGAGCCGACGACCGCTTCCGGCCGTCGTGCTTTATGTCTTCGCAAAGATAGGAAATTAATTTGAAAAAAACTATTTCCGGTTGTCAATGACTAAAATACCGGGGAATGGGTTCCGTCGCAGGTCCGCGGCTGCTTCGTCGCAGGTCTGCGGCTGCTTCGTCGCAGGTCTGCGTTTTCTTCACGAACTGCGACGCAAATCGGCCATCGGCTCGTCATGACGTCGCAGGTCGGCCGATTTTTGCAGACCTGCGACGTTTTGCTTACGCACCTGCGACGGTGCAGCCCCGCACCTGCGACAGAACTCCTCCGCACCTGCGACAGAGCACCCCCCGCACACCTACTGCCCACAGTCACCCGAATGCTGCACGGGGCGTCGCCGGGGAAGCAGGCTGGCCACCGTATCTCTGGGCAGTTGGAGGCAGCGGGAGAGTTGCGGAATGGTCGTCCGGTAGGATCTGTACAGGTAAGGCAGCAGGTAGGACTTCTGTTCCGGGGACAGTTCTATCACCGTTTTGCCGTACCATTTGGCGGCGAGACGGGTGATGACGGCAAGCATTTCGGCATCGGCGTGCTTCTCACGCCCACTGAGTACCAGCATCTGTTGCATCTCGGAGGGATTGACCGAGCCAATGGTCTTCAGAAAGAAAGCCTGATCATTGTCAAAGGCGCTTTCCAGGTACTGCCAGTCGCAGGCGCTGGCGGGTTCAATGCCGTAATCTGCATTGAGCACCCAGGGAACGGAGGAAAGGTCTTCGTGTGTATGGAAGATGGCCTCACGGTCGCGGCGGGGTAAATCGGCCACTCGATAGACGCCGCCTTGGCATCGGCCTCCGGAGAACATGCCGCGGTAGGACGACCAGCGATAATCCTCTACTCGCATGCCGATATCTGCGGTATTGCGGGGGATGTAGGCCAGGGCATTCCGGACATACCAGTCGGTATCCAGGTATTTGACACAGATATCGGATCGGCTCAGGATTCCCCGCTCCCGGTACTTCCAGCTCAGGTACTGGGAGTGGTGCTTTTTAATGAACTCGCCTACTTTGTGGGCCGATGCCATCGCGGGCGCGAGCACCGCAATGTGCCCGTGATTGGACATGGCTATCTCGGAGATCACCCGGCAGTCATACTTCCAGGCGCTAAGGTAAAATGACTTCTGAAGATGGTCATAGTCTTCGTCATCCCGGCACAGCATCACCTTTTCCATACCCTCCAGACTGATATGAAACGGATGCATCTTGACAATGGTGCCATTTTTCAAGGGACGGCTGACAATTCTCTGAAAGGCCATAATTAACTCTTTTGGGGAGAAATGGGGAACATGGCGGTCATCAGAGCTTCCGGACCGCCCATCTTGATAGGTCGAATCATCTTGGAAGGATCGAATCCGTATGGACGTTTCAGCTTGGATGAAAACTTTTCGTAGTGGGGAATATAATCGAACATCAGGGAGTACCAGAGCTGCTCGGCGTGATCGTACGGCTGAGCACAGGAAATGATTTCACCCATGGAAAGGATGCGAATCGCCTTGCTGGGATTCTGGTTTTTGTTGTTCCACACTTCAGTAATCATGGAGCGGATGGTACGCCGATGCAAATCATCCATCTCGGAAGCATAGCGGGAAAAATCCGCTGGCGGATTATCTACATCGTCCGCAAAACAAAAATCGGTGCTGAAATGCAGCAGGCCATCGTCGTCCATCAGGACTTCAAGGAATTTTTTCATAACGGGCTTGATTAAAGGTTAAACGTTGGCCGATTGAAGTACTCGGCATAACGAGCACAGGGGGCCCTGCGCTCGTTACAAACATAGAAAAGAAGTTTTCCCATTCCAACAAGCGGCTAAAACATAGTGCGGTTTCAGGTGAATGTTTTTCTGTTTTGACCACATTTCGAAGAAATCGACCACTTTTATGGTCGATTTGCAAATGTTTTTTATGCTTCGAAAGGGATTGGGGGGGCGCAGGTCGGGGATTGGGAGGTCGCAGGTCGGGGCCCAGGGTGTCGCAGGCTGGGGCCCAGGGTGTCGCAGGTCTACTAACAAAACGTCGCAGGTCCGCAAAAAACGGCTAACCTGCGACGCAATGGTGTACTGATGGCCGATTTGCGTCGCAGTTCAGAGGAAAAACGCAGACCTGCGACATTCCGGGGCATGACCTGCAACGTTCTGGGGCGTGACCTGCAACGTTCTGGGCTGTAAGCAGATTAGCGGGAGCAGGCCTCGCGGTCCAGGAGGAGCTGCGTGCGGAGGGCGTCCAGGGAGGGGAAACGGCGCTCGTCACGGATGCGGCGGAGGAAACGGAGGGTCAGGGGCAGGCCGTAGATGTCCTGGTCGAAGTCCAGGATGTGGGTCTCGATGGTGCGGGCCTTGCCGTCTACGGTAGGGCGCACGCCAATGTTGCACATGCCCTTGTAACGCTTTCCCATCACTTCCACTTCAACGACATACACACCGTCCCTGGGGACCAGTTTCAGCGGTTCGTACAACTGCATGTTGGCCGTAGGGAAGCCGATGGTGCGGCCCATCTGGTTACCCGACACGACCACCCCGTACAGCCCATACTCATACCCCAGCATGGCATTTGCATCCTCCACTCTCCCCTCTCCCAGTGCCTTCCGGATCTGAGTGGAAGAAATAACAGGAGAGTCGGGGGCTGTCGGAAGAGGGGTATTCCTCTCAAACCTGTGCCACCCTCGGCAACATAAGAGGGAGGGGCCCACGAAGTGGGAGGGGTCGGCGCAGCCGACGGTTTGAGAGAAATACCCCTCTTCCGACAACTGTGCGCAGGTTTTCATATCAGAACCGATACGGTTGTCATAGCCCATGACGACGAGCGTGGCGCCGAAGCGGTCACGGAGCAAAGCCAGATACTCGGCGGCGGTCATGGCAGCGAAAGAACGATCGAAAGGAAGGACCTCCACACGGTCTATACCGCAGGCGTGAAGCAGCGCCTTCTTCTCCTCCATCGAGGAGAGGAGCCGGAAATCCCTTGCGTCCTGCTGCAGGACGGTACGCGGGTGCGGCCAGAATGTAACGACAACGGCCTCCTCGCCCCTTTCCAGGGCCGAGGAGACCACTGTCTCAAGGACATGACGGTGCCCCAGATGGACACCGTCGAAAAAACCGGTTGTAATTACAGCCACTTCACGCACTCAAAGCTCTGGCGGTGTGCCAGCAGCGGGTGCTTGGCGAAGGCACGGGCGCCCACCATGTAGGCACCGGTCTTCTCCGGCAGCACATCCACCGAGTACTTGGCCACACCATCCTGGAAGGATTCCACCTTGAACTCCTGCACCTCAACAATGTGCAGTTTCCCGTGGGCATCCTGCTGCGAGAATACAACCTCCAGACCCACCTCGTCCGGCGTGAGCGAGCCCAGCGAGAGCTCCATCTCGGCATGGTACGGCGTATCCAGGCTGAGGTCGTAGTTGGTCACGGGTTCCGTGCGGGTAATCTGGCGCACATTCTCCCACTCGCGGCGCACGCGGTTCTTCCAGGCAGCCAGTTCGCGGGCCTGAGCGAAGTCATCGGCCTTCACGGCATCGGCCCCCTTGGCCTGCGGCACGTAATACTGATTGATGTAGTCTGTGAGCATGCGGTTGGTGGTGAAGTCACAGGCCACCTTGGCAATGGTATTCTTGATGTACCCCACCCACTCGCGGCTGCGGCCGGTGGTGCGGTCTACGTTGTAATAGGCAGGAGCAATGTCGTTCTCCAGGATCTGGTAGATGGTAGCGGCATCCAGCTCGTTCTGGAAGTTGTTGTCCTCGTAGGCCTGCTCGATGGGCAGGGCCCAACCGGCACCTTCCTTATAGCCTTCCACCCACCAGCCGTCCAGCACGGAGAAGTGCATGGTACCGTTCATCGCAGCCTTCTCTCCGGAAGTACCCGAAGCCTCCAGCGGACGCGTGGGGTTGTTCATCCACACATCCACGCCCTGGACCATGCGCTTGGCCAGCGTGATGTCGTATCCGGGCACGAACACGATCTTGCCGATGAAACGGGGATCCTTGGAAATATCCACAATCTGCTTGATGAGGTCCTGACCGGCCTTGTCGGCAGGGTGAGCCTTACCGGCAAAGAGGAACTGGACGGGCTGTGCGGGATTGTTCACGATCTTGTCCAGATGGTCCAGGTCACGGAACAGCAGCGTAGCACGCTTGTAAGTAGCGAAACGCCGGGCAAAGCCGATGGTAAGGACGTCGTCCCGGAGATTTTCCAGGATGGTGACAATCTCCGTGGGACTGTAATGGTTACTGATGGTCTTGTCCTGCAGGCGCTCGCGCACGAAGAACATGAGCTTGGCCTTGAGGCCTTTCTTGATATACCAGACTTCCTCGTCGGAGACATTGTAAATGCCCTCGAAGCAGGATTTGTCGTAGTGGTGAGTGGCGAACTCGGAGCCGAACACCCGCTCATGCACGGGCTTCCACTCCTTGGCGCACCAGGTAGGATAGTGCACGCCGTTGGTCACATAGCTCACGAAGAGTTCCTCGGGCAGATAGCCGGGATACATATGGGCGAAGATATCCTGCGACACCTTTCCGTGCAGCATGGACACGCCGTTCACGTTCTGCGAGATATTGGCGGCGAGGTTACTCATGGAGAACTTCTCGTGCTCGTCCAGCGGGTTGTCCTTTCCGAGGGACATGAGGGTTTCCCAGTCCACCTTGAGACGGCCCGGATAGTGGCCGATATACTGACGCAGCATGCCTTCGTCAAAGGCGTCGTGACCGGCGGGAACCGGCGTATGGGTGGTGAACAGGGAGCTGGCACGAACCACTTCCAGGGCCTCGGTGAAGTCCAGGTTGTCGTGCTCGATGTACTCGCGAAGGCGCTCCAGACCGGTAAAGGCAGCGTGGCCTTCGTTGCAGTGATAGACCTGCGGATCCAGGCCCAGCTTGCGGAGCAGACGGATACCGCCCACACCCAGCAGGAGTTCCTGCTTGAGACGGTTCTCCCAGCTGCCGCCGTACAGATGATAGGTAACCTCGCGGTCCTCGGGCAGGTTGGCCTCGTAGTCCGTATCCATCAGATAGAGGTCTGTACGGCCCACTTCCACCTTCCACACACGGGCGGTAAGGTTGCGGCCGGGGAAAGCCACCGAAACGGTGAGCCAGCTTCCGTCCTCACCGAGGACAGGAACGGCCGGGATCTTGGTGAAATCCTGGGCGTCATATCCGGCCACCTGATAACCCTGGGCCGAGAGTACCTGGTTAAAGTAGCCGTAGCGGTACAGCAGACCCACAGCCACCAGGTTGGTATTCATGTCGGAAGTTTCCTTGAGGTAGTCGCCGGCCAGGATACCCAGACCGCCGGAGTAAATCTTGAGGGAAGTATCCAGGCCGTATTCCATGCAGAAATAGGCCACCGAAGGATCCTTTCGCTCGTTTTTCGCTGCCATATAAGCGTCGAACTCGTCCAGGACAGCCTTCATGCGGGCAAGGAAATCCTCATCCTTGGAAAGCTGCTGGAAGCGCTTGATGCTCACGGTGTCCAGCACCACCAGCGGATTGTGGCCGCTCGTGTGCCAGATTTCGGGGTCGATGGACTTGAAGAGGCTCTTGGCGCTCTGGTTCCAGCACCACCATAGGTTCTTGGACAGTTTCTCCAGGCGGGACAGTTTCTCCGGCAGGTGACGGGTCACGAGGATGCTTCGCCAGCTGGGGGTGTTCACGTCGGCTTTAAAATATTGCATAGTTTTCTTTTGAGTTTTGTAAGAGTCGTGCTGGTCCTTGATCTTGGCCAGGGCCAGGGAATACGCCTCCTGATAATACTGAATCTGATTTTCCCACAGGGCTATCTGGGCCACTTCGCGGGCGTTCTCCCGGTACTCGTTCCGCTTCTCCAGCTCCAGGGAAGCCACTTCGCGGATACGTGCCGCCGTGCCGTCGACGACCTCGGAGTAGTTGGTGTCGTCTCTTTTAAGCACGGTAATGCCGGGATGCTTTTTCTTGTAATGCGATTCCACCCACATGCCAAAACCGGCCAGGGTGGTGGTGAGAGTGGGCACGCGGAATGCCAGCGCCTCCAGCGGCGTATAGCCCCACGGCTCATAGTAGGACGGGAACAGGGCCAGGTCCAGGCCACAGAGGAGGTCATAGTAGCGCATGTTGAATACGCCGTCGTCCCCGTTCAGGTACGAAGGGATGAAATACACCTTCACCTTGTCGCCGATGGCATTGACAAGGCCCACTTCCCGCAGCCTTCCCGTGATGGTGTCGTACTCGGCATTCATCAGGACATGGGAAGTCTGGGTCTGGTAGCTGGCGCTGCCCTCTCCGGAAAGCTTGGCAACCAGTTCGCGGTCGGGGCCGTGATGGCCCGACGGGATCATAATGAACGCCTGGATGCTGCGTCCCTCGTAGTCCGACCGGTTGATCTTGTTCAGGGCGTCGATAAACACGTCGATACCCTTGTTGCGGTACTCGTAACGCCCGCCGATGCCGATGAACACGGCATTGGAAGGCACTTCCTCGGCACTCATGGCCGATGCCACCGCGATGAGGCGCTCACGGGCCGCGTCATGCAGCCGCATGTAGTCCTCGTCGGAGGCCGGAGTGAAACTGTTCTCGAAACCGTTGGGCGTAACGACATCCACGGGGCGCTCCAGGAACTGGGCGCACTCCCGGGCCGTAATCTCGCTCACGGTCGTGAACACATCGGCATTCTGGGCCGATTTCTTTTCCAGCGAATAGATGGCCGTCACGTTGTAGCGGCGGGCCATTTCGTCGCCGTTATACTTGGCAATGTCGTTGTAGAGCGGCAGGTTGTTGCCCGCCAGGCATCGGCCCATCATGGTAGCGTGAGTGGTAAAGGCCGTCGCCACCGGGATGGCCGATTTCTTCAGATGCAGGATACCGGCACCCGTCTGCCACTCGTGGAACTGGGCCACCACCTTCTCATCTCCCTTGAGGTTGTAGTGATAGAAGCTCTCGATCACGCGGCCGGCAAGGACGCCGAACACGGCCGATTCCTTGTAGTCCCAGTTTCCCGTAAGGGAGTCCACGCCGAAATCCCGCCACAGCGCGGCCAGGAATTCATCGGCCTGGGGCAGGAACTGCTTGTAGTCTACCAGAATGGCCACGGGCTTGCCCGGAATGTTCCACCTGCCGATGCGGACGCGAAGGCCCTCCGCGAGCGCCTGCGCCTTCCACGAGCGGTACAGCATGGGGTCTTCCAGGAAATCGGGGTTCCCGACGCGGTGCATCCATACATCAGGGCCGATGAAAATGTGTCTCCGGCCCAGCTGGGACTGCTGATAGAGAGCCTTCGTAGCAATGACGGTATAGATACCGCCCACCTTGTTACATACCTCCCAACTAACTTCGAACAAATAGTCCGGTTGTAGATTCTTCTCTTTCTTAACCATTTAATTACTTCTTCTTCGCCACTTTCCTTCGCACAGTCTTCGCAGGAGCTGCCAGCTCCTGGACAGCCGTCTCTTTCACATCCAGCGCCGCACGTTTCTCGTCCAGGCGCGTCTGGAAGTCGGAAATAACGTTCATATAATTGATAAAAGCCTCATACGGGGTATCGTACGGGTTGAAATATTTGTGTACTTCTCCGTCGGAGAAGAACTTGGTGCACATATAGTAGAAATGGTCACTCTCCTGCAGGTGACCGAAGTCGCTGTACAGCTCGGGGTCGTTGACAATGGCCAGCTTCTCGGTCATGGCATAGACCTTCTTGTAGGCCTCGCTCTGCAGCTCGTTGCCCAGCCAGGCGGTGAGATCACGCTCCTCATCGGCCCAGGAAATGGGATCTTCCACGTCGATTCCCGCCACGGGCTTGTACTTCTTGGTAGCCTCGGAAGGCGTCACAAAGCCGAAGGTACCATCCTTGATGACGGCCTCGGGGAGGGCGCGCATGAAATCGAAGATACCGCTCTCGGCGCTCTGATGCTCGCCGAAGGTCTCGTAATCCATGAACAGGTTCACGACATCTCCCTCCTTGGCGCTTTCCTTCATCCAGTTCACGTACTTCTCGGCGGTAAGGGGCCACATGTCCCAGCCGCGGTTGGAGAAGCGGAAGGCGATATCGTCGGAGAGGTTGTAGTTGCGCAGCAGCAGCTTCAGATGCGGCTGGGTTTCTCCGGAGTAGACGAAGTTGGGGCTCTGCCAGCCCATGATGTGGCGGGCGCCCTCGGTGAGCATGGTCTTGTAACCCATGTCGTACACCATTTCGCCAATGCCGTTGGAGTAGATAAGCTCCGTATTGCGGAAGGCAGTGGGCTTCACGCCAAACAGTTCCTCGATGTGGGCGGCGTGTTTTTCCACCTGGTGACGGAACTCCGACTCACTGGCGAGGGAGGCCAGGGAGTGATAGTAGGTCTCGGCCAGGAACTCCACGCGTCCCGTGGCGGCCAGGGCCTTGAAACTGTCAATGACCTCCGGGCAGAAACGCTGGAACTGCTCCAGGGCGCTGCCGGAGATGGAATAGGCAATCTTGAACTTGCCCTTGTGCTTGCTAATGAGTTCCAGCATGAGCTGGTTCATGGGCAGGTAGCACTTCTGGGCCACCCGGCGCAGGATGGTGCGGTTGGCAAAGTCATCATAGTAGTGGGAATCTTTGCCGATATCGAAAAATCTGTACAGGCGAAGCCGGGTAGGCTGATGAACCTGGAAATACAGGCAGATGCTCTTGGATGCCATAATCGATTATTTTACTACTGATTCATACACTTGTTTAAGTTTGGCAGTGGCGCCGTTCCATTTGAGGGCGTTCACTTCGTCGTAACCCATGCGGGCGCTGAAATCCGCCAGGGCAGGATAGCTCAGGAGCGCATAGATGTCGTCCGCCATGGCATCCACATCCCAGAAGTCTACCTTGAAGGCATACTTCAGCACTTCGGCAGCGCCGGACTGCTTGGAGATGATGGAAGGCACGCCGGTGCGCATGGCCTCCAGCGGGGAGATGCCGAAAGGCTCTGAGATGGAAGGCATCACGTACACGTCCGAGAGGGCGAACATCTTCTGGACATCGGCCCCCCTGAGGAAACCGGTGAAATGGAAGCGGTCGCTGATGCCCAGACGGGCGGCGTGACGGATGGCACGGTTCATCATGTCTCCGCTGCCGGCCATCACGAAGCGAACCTTGCGGGTGCGCTTGAGAACCTTGGCCGCAGCCTCGATGAAGTATTCGGGACCTTTCTGGTAGGTGATGCGGCCGAGGAAGGTAACCACAGGTTCCTTCACGCCGCGCTCCACGTGCAGGTTCTCCCGGCCGCTGAAGTCTACGGCATTATGCACGGTGACCACTTTGGCGGGGTCTATCCCGTACCGGGAAATGACGATGTTGCGGGTGAGGTCGCTCACGGTAACCACGCGGTCGGCGATTTCCATGCCCCGTTTCTCGATGGCAAAGACGCGGGTGTCGATGTTGTCCACGCTGCCACGGTCGAAGGAAGTGGCGTGGACGTGAATGACCAGCGGCTTGCCGGTGAGTTCCTTGGCGGCAATGCCGGCGTAGTAGGTGAGCCAGTCATGGGCATGGATGACGTCGAATTCGTCCTTCCGCTGCATGGCGATGGTTCCGCCCACCATGGCATAGCGGGCCACCTCTTCCATGAGGTTGGCGCCGTACTTGCCGGAGAACTTGTACTTCTGGCCGTAGCTGATGGAGAAATCCTTTACCTGACGGCGCTTTTCTTCCTCGATGAGCCTGCCAAACTCCTCCGGATCGGCGTAGGGAATCATGTTGGAGCCAATGTGGATGAACTTTACCTTGTCCAGGAACTCATCCACCGTCTCCGTCACGGTGTCTACGGGCACATCCGAAGCATTGATGATGGTAGTGGCGCTCTGGTCTTCGTCACCGGAGGCCGACGGCATCACGAACAGGGTCTCCACGCCGTTGTAGGCGAGACCTTTCACGATGCCTTCGCAGGCCGTACCCAGACCGCCTGCAATATGGGGAGGGAACTCCCAGCCGAACATTAATACTCGCATAGACTAGTCCTCCCTGAATTTTTCGATAAGCCAGTTAACATTGAGAAGGGCGGCGGTGGTCATGGCCGATGACACGGCTCCATGCGGCTCGTGGGGCGGGTCTCCGTCGTAGAGTTCGGAGAAGGCGCCGACGCCGTGCTTGGAGAGGTCTTCATAGAAGCCCTCGGTGAGCCACTCGGCCCGGCGCACGAAGGCGCTGCCCATCATATTGAAGCTGAGGAAACAGAACTGTGCCAGGAGGAAAGGCCAGGCGCAGCCGTTCATGTAGGCCTCGTCGCGCTCCAGCTGATTTCCCTCATACACGCCCTTGTAGCGGACGTCGCGGGGGCTCAGGGTGCGGATGCCGCGGCGGGTGACCAGTTCTGCATTCACGATGCGCATGACTTCGCTCACCACTTCGTCGTCCACGCAGCGGTAGTCGGTGGAAACGGCCCAGAGCTGGTTGGGCCGAAGCTCCATATGCTGGCCGCCGTTATCCACGTAGTCTGCGAGGAATCCCAGTTCTGCATTCCAGAACATGGGCTGGAAATTCTTCTCGATGAGTTCCTTGATGGGGGTCCACTTCTTCGAGAAAGCGCTCCCTTTCTTCTCGTGGGCCAGGGCAAAGCAGATAGCGTTGTACCACATGGCGTTGGTCTCTACCTGATAGCCGGCCCGCTCGGTGACCGCGCGCCCGTTGATGTATGCGTTCATCCAGGTAAGGGCCACACCGTCCATCTGGGCCCACAGAAGGCCGTTCGGCTGCATGGAAACCTCCTGCCGGATACCGGGCAGATAGCTTTCCAGAATTTTCTTGAGGACGGGACCGTATTTGTCCCACACATACTTGTCTTTGGCTCCCCAGGCAATGTACTGCTGCAGGGTAATGGCGAGGAAAAGCGGGCTCTCCACCTGCGTGGTGCGGCGGGTGAGGCGCTCCTCGTTGTCTTCGATGAGGTTGTCCAGAATTTCCTCAAACTCCCTGGCGTCGTTCCGGGCATAGAGCGTGAGGCCTGCCACGGAGCCCAGCGTCTCCCTCAGGAGACCCGTATAGAGCCAGCAGTAACCCGCCACGATACGCTTGCGGCCGCCGTCTTCCCGGATGAGGGAATTTGCCTGGCGCACCAGTTGGTCGTGGAAGGAAGTGATGGGGCCGATTTTTTTCACCGTGGAGGTAAAACGGCGCTTGAGCGTGCCGGCGTTCACGGGATCTCCCGCGGAGGCGGAGAAAACCAGCGCTTCTCCGCTCTGCATCTCCACCTCGAAGGTGCCGGGCACCCAGAGGTCTTCGCGGCAGTCAAAGCCGCGCCGCATTTCGTCGGAATAGGTTACGCCCTTGTACCAGACCGGATTGTGCCGGTAACTGCCGGCCGATGCGCTCAGCTGCAGGTTCAGGCTGGGGAAACCCTCGTACATGCAGAAGGCGGCACCGTTCTGGACGGGGATAAAATCCGTACGGGCGGCACTGTTCTCACTGGTAAGGGCATGGAAGTTACGGAAGGCCAGGAAGGGCTTGAGTTCCAGCTTTACCCTGGCGGGAGCCTTCACCAGCTCGTACTGGATGAGCACCTGATTCTCGTCCGGGCTCAGGGCAATGCTCTTGCGGAAGACAATCTCTCCAATCTTGTAGGTAATGCAGGGAACGGGGTCTGCATCAAAGTCCACGATGTACTTGTGTCCACGGGGCTCATAGATGTCTCCGTAACAGTGGATGCCCAGATTGAAACGCTTGCCGCGAAGGGTGAGGCTCTCGTCCAGCGAACTCAGAAGCACGTGCCGGTATCCTTCAAAAGCCGCTACCGGAACAGCCAGGAGGGCATGGTAGCGCCGCGTATTGCACGTTGCGATGGTTGTGTCGCAATACGCACCCGTCTTGTTGGCCAGCACAATCTCCCGGCTCAGGCTGTACGAGAGATTGACCAGCTCAGACTTGTTGAATTTCAAAAAAGCCATAGCTATTATTTTATACTTGCTTCAAAACCAATGCGGTCCGGGCCGGAAGATACAGCTTGAGTGTATGGTCGTAGGCCTGGTTTCCGTTAGGGCATCTCTCAGGGAGCGCTACATGATGCTCTACAGAACTAAGGCGGCCAAAACCGTCAAATTCCGGCTGGTCGCTGTCAAGGACATTCACATAGTCTCCCGCCGGGGCCGAAAATCCGTAGTCGGTAAACGAGCCCGAGGGCGAGAAATTCAGCGCAAAGATACAGTTTTTCCGCATGAAAACCAATATTTTCTTCTCCTCGTCGGCCACCAGAATCTCCGGGCGGGCCGCAATGAGATTTTCTCTCCGGATCAGGTGCACCATGGCCTCGTCGAAGTTACGGAGGTCTCCGTAGCGGAGCTCCGGATTGTCTTCCAGCGACCACTGGCGGCGGGCATACTTGAACGACCAGCCGTTCCCTTCGCGGGGGAAGTCTATCCACTCCGGATGGCCGAATTCGTTGCCCATGAAGGTAAGGTACCCGTCTCCGGCCGTGGCGGCCGTCACGAGGCGGATCATCTTGTGGAGGGCGATGCCGCGGTCCACGATGCCGTTTTGCGAGCCCTTGTTCATGGCAAAGTACATTTCCTTGTCCATGAGGCGGAAGATGATGGTCTTGTCTCCCACGAGGGCCTGGTCGTGGCACTCGGCATAGGAGATGGTCTTCTCATCGGCCCGCTTGTTGGTAAGCTCCCACCAGATTTCTCCCATGGACCACTGCTCGTCGGAGCGTTCCTTGATCCATTTGATCCAGTGGTCTGCCACACCCATGGACATGCGGAAGTCGAATCCCACGCCGAAGGCCTCGAAGGGGGCGGCCAGGCCGGCCATGCCCGAAACGTCCTCGGCGATGGTGAACCCGGCGGGATTCATTTCCTTCACAAGGCGCGTGGCCAGGGACAGGTAGATGACGGCGTCTTCGTCCACGCCGCTGTCAAAGTAAAGGTCATAATTGCCGAAATCCTTGCCCAGGCCGTGGTCCCAGTACAGCATGGAAGTAACCCCGTCAAAACGGAAGCCGTCTATGTGGTACTCCTCCATCCAGTATTTCACGTTGGACAGGAGGAAGTAGCGGGTTTCGTCCTTGCCGTAATCGAAGCAGCGGGAGCCCCAGGCGGGATGGCGTCCCTGCGGGCCGCTGTAGAAGTACAGGTTGTCGCGGCCGTCGAACTCGGAGAGGCCCTCGGCCACATTGTCTACGCTGTGACTGTGCACGATATCCATGATGACGGCGATTCCCTTTCCGTGGGCGTCGTCCACCAGGGCCTTGAACTCCTCGGGCGTACCGAAGCGGGAACTCAGTGCGAAGAAATTGCTCACCTGATAGCCGAATGAGCCGTAATAGGGGTGCTCCTGCAGGGCCATGATCTGGATGGTGTCGTAGCCCAGTTTCTTGATGCGGGGCAGGATATTCTTACGGAACTCTTCGAACGAGCCCACCTTCTCCTCTTCCGCCGCCATGCCGATATGGCATTCGTAAATCATGGGATGGGGCCGTTTTCCGGCGTGACCGTGCTTCCAGACGTGTTTTTTGGCGGGGTCCCAGACCTGGGCGCTGAATGCCTTGGTCACAGGATCCTGTACGACGCGGGTGGCATAGGAGGGGATGCGCTCTCCCCCGCCGCCGGGCCACTCGATGAAAAGCTTGTAGAGCTGGCCGTGACGGAGGAACATCTCCGGGATGCAGAGTTCCCAGTTTCCGCCGCCGAGGGGCTTCAGGGCATAGCCCTCGGTCCGCTTCCAGTTGTTGAAATCTCCGATGAGGTATATCTTGCTGGCGTTAGGCGCGAACTCGCGGAACACCCAGCTGCCGTCCTCACAGCGGTGCAGGCCGTAGTACAGGTGGTTGTTGACGGCATCTTTGAGCAATCCATCCCCGGCGATGTGCCGCAGGGTTTGCCAGATACGCTCGTGTCGGGCGTCGATGGCTCCCTTCTGGGGCATCAGCCAGGGATCGGTTTCGTAGATTCTTTTCATATGCGGTTGCTTATAGTTTTCTGTTCAGGCTTTCCCGTCAATCCATAATACGACAAATATAATAAAATTCCGATACACTTAGCGCCCGACAGTCCATTTTCCTGGACCATCGGGCGCAAAAAAGGTCTGAACACCGGAAAGCTAGATTTCCGGCTCGAAGTGCGGAATGGGCTTAAGCTTGAACAGGTTCAGCACATGCTTGCGGTCGATGAGCGCCTTGGTGGCAGGGTCTTCGCACACGCCCGTCCGGATGTACTTATCCAGGACCGCGTAGGTAAAGCCCAGGTTGTCTTCGTCGGTTTTGCCGCAGAGGCCGTCGGAGGGCGCTTTATCCACCAGATCCAGGGGCAGTCCCAGGACCTTGCCGATAGCTTTTACTTCCTGCACCGTGAGGCCGCCCAGCGGGGAAAAATCGCCTGCAGCGTCTCCGTAGCGCGTGCTGTAACCCACCCAGTCCTCGGAAAGGTTGCAGGTGTTCACCACGCGGCCGTTGTTACTCTGCGAAACAGCATAGAGGGAGGTCATGCGAAGGCGCGGCGCCATGTTAATGCGGGTCTGGGCCGATGCCTCATGTCCCAGCTTATCCTCAACCTCTGCCATAAGGGCGTTGAAAGCGGAGCCAATATTGATGTTATATCGCTTGATACCCAGATGGTTAATGAGCTTGACAGAGTCGTCGATATCCGGCTGCACACCGTTAGGCATGGTAACGCCAATCACGCGCTCTTTTCCCAGGGCCTCCACGCACAGGGCGGCGCACACACTGCTGTCCTTGCCGCCGGAGATGCCCAGAACCGCATTGCAGCCCTTTCCGTTTTCTTCGAACCAGTCCCGGATCCACCGGACACAGGCGTCCTTTACTTTCACTGCATCAAACATAATTACTCCTTGTCTAAAGAATCTATTTTCTCTTTTACTGTCCTGAGGTAATCCCTGCACTGCTTCAGGAGCTCTTTGGAGCGTCCCACAAGGACATCGATATCATCCAGCTTGGTTTCCGGATTCTCTACCTTCGCGGCAATTTCATCCAGTTCGGATATTGCCTTTGCATAATCGAATTTGTCACTCATGCTATATTCGCTTTGTTATTATCCAGGTGATCACTGTACACCTCGTCCACCTTGGCCGTGAGGGAGCCGTCCTGGAACCGCACGCCGATACGGTCCCCTATTCCCACTTTATCCACGGTCTTGAGGACTTTGTTGTCTTTGCCTGTAACCAGCACATATCCCAGGGACAGGATTTTGCGGGGATCGCTGGCGCCGATAAGGGCCTCCTTCAGGGCCACACGGGAAAACTCCGCACTCACCCGGGCCTGTGCGGCAAACTGGACACGGTGGGACGCACTGTCGGAGAGCCGGGCGGAGTCGGCATATTTTCCCAGAAGCCCCTTTGCAATGCGGCCGATGCACCTTTGCAGGGCCTGCTCCAGTGCGCCGATGCGGCCGGCGACCGCCCGTTTCACCCGGGCATCGGCCGATACCATCCTCACTTCCTCCCGGGCCACAAGGCGGCTGCAGGCATGGACGATGCGCGCTACCGTTTCCAGCGCCCTTCTCTCCTGAGCGCTGACGGCGTCCAGGAAAAGGTCTGCCAGGGCCGTGGGCGTCTTGACGGACGCGTGCGCCACCATATCGGCGATATGGACATCCTTGTCATGGCCGATGGCAGTGACAACCGGCACGGGGCAGGTAGCAATGGCCACGGCGAGGGAATAGTCGTCGAAGCAGGCCAGGTCCAGCTCGCTGCCGCCGCCGCGGAGGATGAGAGCGGCGTCGTAGTTTCCCTCTGCTGCCGCTGCCAGCGCTTCCCTGATGGACGAAGGAGCCTGTTCTCCCTGCATGAGGGCTTCGTAAAGGTCCAGCGAGAAGGCATAGCCTTCGGGATTATTAAGGAGGTGATTCCGGAAGTCCTGGTAACCCGCTGCGGTTTTGGAAGTAATCACGGCCAGACGGGTGGGAAGTTCCGGCAGGGCCAGTTCCTTCTGCATGTCCATGTAGCCGTCCTTCTCAAGGCGCTCGATGTTGCGTTTGCGTTCCAGGGCTGCCTGCCCCAGCGTGAAGGCCGTATCAATGTCTTCTATGTACAGGGACATACCGTAAAGCTCACTGAAAGCCACCTGCACCCGGACGAGCACCGTGATGCCGGCCTGCAGGCGCTGCCCGGTCATCTCCTCGAAGGTAGCCACGATTCTCTGGTAGTTCCACTTCCAGATCATGGCGCGGGATTCGGCCACCGACTTGCCGCCGCTGGTCTGGACCAGGGACAGGTAGCAGTGACCGTTGGCCCTGGGGCTCCAGGAGGCAATTTCCGCCTTTACCCAATAGCGGCCGGGAAAGGCATTCTGCACGCTTTCCTTGATTCGCTGCTGTAACGCAAGCAGGTCAATATAGTCCCGTTCTTCCATTGATAAGGACTACTTGGCCCGGGTATACACCTGAATGGGGCACCCCTCGAAGTCAAAGTGCTCGCGGAGCTTGTTCTCGAGGAAGCGCTTGTAGGGATCTTTCACCCACTGGGGCAGGTTGCAGAAGAAGGCAAACTGCGGCGTACGGGTGGGAAGCTGCGTTACGTATTTGATCTTGATGTACTTGCCCTTCCATGCCGGCGGCGGGTAGTTCTCGATTTCCGGAAGCATGGCGTCGTTGAGCTGCGAGGTGGAAATTTTGCGGGACATGTTGGCGGCCACGCGGGCGGCGGCGTCCAGCACGTCCAGGATGCGCTGCTTGTTCAGGACGGAAGTGAAGATGACGGGAATGTCATTGAAAGGAGCCAGACGGGCCTTGAGGGCCTCCGTGTACTCTTTCATGGTGTTCACATCCTTCTCAAAGAGGTCCCACTTGTTCACCACAATCACGCAGCCCTTGCGGTTTTTCTGGATCACGTTGAAGATGTTCATATCCTGCGCTTCCATACCCAGGGTAGCGTCAATCATGAGGATGCACACGTCGGAGTGCTCGATGGTACGCATGGCGCGAAGGACGGAGTAGAACTCCAGGTCCTCGGTCACCTTGCCCCTTTTACGCATACCGGCCGTGTCCACAATCATGAACTCGTGGCCAAACTTGTTATAGTAGGTGGAGATGGAGTCGCGGGTGGTGCCGGCAACCGGCGTCACAATATTGCGCTCTTCTCCAAGAAGAGCGTTGGTAAGGGAACTCTTACCCACGTTGGGACGGCCCACAATGGCGATGTGAGGGATGTCCGAGTGGTCATCGGCCTGCACATCGTCCTCCGGGAGCACCCGCAGGATCTCGTCCAGCAGGTCTCCGGTGCCGCTTCCGTTGGCGGCCGATATGCTCCAGACTTCGCCGAGCCCGAGGCCGTAGAAGTCAAAGGCGTCATACATCTTTTCCCCGCTGTCCACCTTGTTCACGCACAGGACGACAGGCTTTTTGGAACGGCGGAGCAGGTCTGCTATCTCGGAGTCATAGTCCGTGATGCCGGTAGCAGCCTCGCACATGAAAAGGACTACGTCGGCCTCCTCGATGGCGATGCCCACCTGGCGGCGGATGGCGTCCTCGAAGACGTCATCGGAATTGGAGGTGTAGCCGCCCGTGTCCACCACGGAGAATTCCCGGCCGCACCATTCGCACTTGCCGTAATGCCGGTCACGCGTTACTCCGGCGGTTTCGTCCACAATGGCCTGGCGCATTCCCACCAGGCGGTTGAACAGCGTGGATTTTCCTACGTTCGGTCTCCCGACTATCGCAACTAAAGCCATAATAAATCAAATTAATTTGCAAAGATACACATTTCTTCGTTAAAGGCGGGACTTTCCACCCCGAAGAAACGCAGAATGCTGTGAAAAACATAGTGTTGCCCTATCTCGGGAATCTCCTTACAGGTAAGGGAAACGTCCGAGGTCCACACGACCAGGGGGATGTCCAGCTGCTCCTTCGGGGCCATGGAATAGGGCACGCCGTGCATGTACAGGTTGTTTTCCCCGAGGGATTCGCCGTGGTCGGAGACGAAGAGCATCATGGTGCGGCGGTCCGGGAAGGAGCGCAGCATCTCAATCACCTCATGCATGAGGTAGTCCGTATAGACGATGCTGTTGTCGTAGGCGTTGTTCAGTTCCTCGGAGCTGGTCCGGGACATTTCCACCGTGCTGCACACAGGCGTGAACACGGTGAACTCCTCCGGGTAGTTGGTGTTGTAGGACGGTCCGTGGTTGGTGTAGGCATGGATGACGACAAACACCTTGGTACTGTCACTGGAAGCGATGTCTTCCCGGAGGCCTTCCAGGAGAAGGCCGTCGTAGCGGGCATCGGCCTCGGGGTATCTCTCCTTGAGCTGGGCGAAGGTGGTATATTTCTCCGTGTGCACGGGCGGCTCTCCCCAGTTGTTGGTGCGCCACCACACGTCCACGCCGGCGCGCTGGAGGTAATTGGGCAGGATTTCGTGGAGTTCGGGGACATCCATCGGCTCCAGGATGGCCTTGACGCCGGCCATGGTGTAGGTGGCCGATGACACGCCGCGGTAGGCCTTTACGCTGTCCTTCGAGGTATAGGGATTGGTCTCGCGCTCATACCCCAGGAGGGAGAAGCGGTCTCCGCGCACGGACTCGCCGATCATGAGCACGCAGATATCCCGGCTGTCGCTCACAGCCGTGGGATCCGGCAGCAGGATTTCCTGCCGGCTGCGCTGCCGCTGGGCGGCCTCGTAGCGGAACGTATTGACCGTGTAGGACCAGGGCATGATGAGACTGCCCAGTTCCGTGGAGTTCTTGTCAATCCAGGGCCAGTTCTTCATGTTCCCGAAAACGGCCGCGAGGAGCACGCCCACGGTAATTCCTACGTTGGCAAAGAGACGCTTCCAGGAGCCGTATTCCAGCTTGCGCATGAACACATAAACGGAAGGGGCGATGCCCAGTATGAGATACAGGATGAAGGCAAAGGAGAAAAAGCCCGACGCCTCCGAGTACTGCGTATTCAGGACATTCCCCATCATTTCGTCGGTCACGAGGACGTCGTAGTTGTTCACGAAGTACAGCATGACGGCATCTCCCACGAGCGTGAAGGAGATGATGCACTTGCCGACGATACGTCCCAGCCATGCAAGGAGGTAGTATAGAAGGTAATCCAGGCACGCAAGAAGGACGGCGGCCGTCGCAAGGATGACGGCTCCGTTGAATCCGCCTTCCGTGAGTTTCACGGCATGGGAGAAAAAGGGGGCATGGAAGGCCACCAGCGTATAAAGCGTCAGCGCCAGGCTGTAAGCCTCCAGGCTGGCTTTTCCCTTGAAAAGTTTCATCGTTTGAACAGTTTCACCAGGCCCGCCACCAGTGCGGAGGCAAGGGCCAGAAGAAGCAGGTTATACAAAAGAGTGAGCACCCAGTTTACCGGCTGCGGCTCTTCCTTCGGAGGAAAGGGGCCGGCCGATGCATCGTACCGGGCAAAGGGGTTGGAGTAAATCACCGCCCCGTCCGGGAAGAAGGCCGTGAAACGCGCGAAGGGATCATCGGCCCGCAGGGTATATGAGAGGGAATCGGCCTGGAGCGCCAGGGCCAGCGTGGCGTGGTCCTGTCCGTTCACGCGAATACTGTCGGCCGGCTGCGACAGCTTGATAAAGAGAGTGCTGTCCTTCAGGCCGATGTTCTCCACCTTCGGGAGCTGGTGGTTCCGGGCAATCTTCTCTTCCCAGTCCCCGTTTCCGTAGTCCGGCACCCGCATGGAATAGTAGCAGCCGCCGAGGAGGGCCTTCCGGATATCCTCGTATCGGCCCGAGGGCGTCTGCACAAAATTGCAGCGGATGGCGATTTTCTCGTGACGGTCCGGGAAATGGAGGTCGTCGTTGGCCAGCCCGAAGCTGTAGTGGCCGGCGCTGAGGGCCCAGTCCCAGTACTCGTTCTCGGTGCTGATGTGAGTGTCCAGCTCCATGATTTCATAGCCGGACACTTTCTCCAGGTGGCTCTTCCGGGAAAAACGCACGCGGTAGGGGTGGTTCATCTGGATAAAGTCGCTGGTCTTTCCCAGATAATCCAGGGCGAACTGCTTCTGGGAAGCGGTAAGGGGCAGGAGCGGGTCCCAGTGGTTCACCTTCTCGCTACCGAACACCAGAAGGTGATACTGCGGGATGCTGTATCCGTGTTCGTACACGTTTACCTGCAGGGCGGTGTCGTAGGGATGCGTGGTAATCTCGTTGTGATTGGAGAAGGTGACGATGTCGTAGCCCAGCACCCGGTACACGGAGTCCACGTAGGCGGGCCACTCGGGGCACTCGTTCATGGGCCAGGGGCCCTTCACCCGCGTGTGCGTGTGGAAACTGGCCCGTTTCCAGCCCTCGGCGGTGTCCAGGGCGGCATAGGGGTTGAAGATATCCTCCCCGGAGAAGGCCCTCGGAGCCCTGAACCTATAAACGGGGCCGACGCTGGAAATGACCAGCGTCAGCACGAAAAGGGATATGAGGGCCGCAACGAGCTTTGCAAAAGCCCGAAGGATACGTTTTATCATGTTTATTTACAGTTTAGCGCGCAGGATGCACAGGCGTCGGAAACTTCTCCGTCGCAGGCAGGCTTCTTTCCTTTCGCGGCCGCGAGCATTTCCATCTCCTCCTGTTTGGCACATTTGATTCCCCGCTTGCGCATTTCCGGATTGGTGGATATCTCTCCGTCGGGGAAGGGCCGATGGAAAAAGAAGATATTGACGCCGAGAAGGATCACGGCGAGACCGACGAATACGATAGCTGCAAGGAGGGTTTTCATGGGCTGTTAGAGGGGGAATTCGGATGAAATGGGCTCGTAGTTGTACACGCGGAGGATCATGCGGGCGAAGGTATCGGCCAGGGAGACCACGCGGAACTTGCTCTGGAAAGCTTTCTTGGAAGGATCCAGCGGAATGGTGTCGGTGACGTAGACCTCGGAGAGGGCGCTCTTGTCGATGCGCTCGTAGGCGGGGCCGGAGAGCACGGGGTGCGTTGCGAAGGCACGCACGCTGCGGGCGCCGCGGCGGAGGAGCTCGTTGGCAGCCTCGGTGAGGGTACCGGCGGTATCGATGATATCGTCGATGATCACGATGTCACGGCCCTCGACCTCGCCGATGGGAACGATCTTCTCGATCACATTGGCCTTGGCGCGGGTCTTGTGGCAGATCACGACGGGAGTATGCAGGTTCTTGGCATAGGCGTGGACGCGCTTGGCGCCGCCCATGTCGGGAGCAGCCAGCGTGAGGGTGTCCTTGAACTCTTTCTGGAGTTTCTTGAGGATGCCCAGGAAGTCGTAGCTGGCGTAGAGGTGGTTCACGGGGAAGTCGAAGAAGCCCTGGATCTGGTCTGCGTGGAGGTCGCAGGTCATGACAGCATCGGCCCCGGCTACCTTAAGCATGTTGGCAACCAGCTTGGCACCGATGGAGGTGCGGGGCTTGTCCTTGCGGTCCTGACGGGCCCAGCCATAGTAAGGGATGACGGCGATGACACGGTCGGCCGATGCCCTCTTGGCAGCGTCTACGGACAGGAGAAGCTCCATCAGGTTGTCGGAGGTAGGGAAAGTGGACTGGATGATAAAACAGGTGGCGCCACGCACGCTCTCCTGGAAATAGGGTTGGAATTCACCGTCACTGAAGCGGGCAACCTCGAGGGGGCCCAGAACAATCTCGGGATCGTTCTCCTGCTTCATACGGTTCATAGCGGCAACTACCTTCTCCGCGAAGTAGCGGGAAGCATCACAAGTAAACAGCGCCAAACGGTGCTCATGGACTGCATTGATCATATTGAATTAAGAATAGTTCCGATATAGTTAAGTATTTCTTCCTTTCCCTCTCCGCTCACCGAGGACGACACAAAGCACGGCGGCAGCTCTTCCCAGTCTTCGAGCAGACGGCCCTTGTTCTCCAGGACCTGGCGCTGCAGGGCTTCGGGGCCCTGTTTGTCGGCCTTGGTGAAGATGATGCCGAAGGGGATGCCCTTTTCTCCGAGTTCCGAGATGAAGCGAAGGTCTACCTCCTGCATGGGATGGCGGCTGTCGATGAGCACCATGAGCATCACCATTTCCTCCGAGTGGTTGATGTAGTCCCAGATGATGTGGCGCAGCCGGGCGCGGTCTTTGTCCGGGAGACGCGCATAGCCGTAACCGGGAAGGTCTACAAGGTACCAGTTGTCGTTGATGAGGAAGTGGTTCACCAGCTGGGTCTTTCCGGGTGTCTGGGAGGTTTTTGCCAGCTTGGAATTGCCGGTGAGCATGTTGATGAGGGAGCTTTTTCCCACGTTGGAGCGGCCGATGAACGCAAACTCGGGCAGGCGCCGCTGGGGTTTCTGCCCCACCCGCGTGCTGCTTCCGGAAAACTCCGCGCTTGTGATTCTCATGGACCGCCTCCTAAATAACCGTGCAAAGATAAGAATAATTGAGTACCTTTGCAACATGGAAATGGATGAAAAGTTCATGCGCGAAGCCCTTCGCGAAGCGGAGGCTGCCCGGGCTCAGGGAGAGATTCCCATCGGCGCGGTCGTGGTCTGGAAAGGGCGCATCATCGGCCGCGGGCACAATGAAACCGAGCGTCTCCGTGACACCACCGCCCATGCCGAGATGATTGCCATCACCGCCGCTTCCGAGGCCATGGGCGGGAAATATCTCACCGAATGCACCCTGTACGTAACGGTGGAGCCCTGCCCCATGTGCGCCGGTGCCCTGGCCTGGTCCCAGATCAGCCGCATTGTCTACGGCGCACCGGATGTCCGCCGCGGCTACTCCCTCTTCACGCCTTCCCTGCTGCACCCGCGTACGCAGGCCATCGGCGGTGTGCTCCAGGAGGAATGCGCCGCACTCATGCTGGATTTTTTTAAAAGTAAACGCTAAGCCAGCATCAGGCCGCTACGGACCTTGTCGGCCGCTTCCTTTCCCTTCAGATAGGCCAGGATGGCCAGGCCGAATTCCACCGCCCAGCCGGCACCTCGTCCCGTGATGAGCGTGCCGTCGACGACCGCTCCTTCTTTTCCGTAAACGGCGCCCGCCTCGATGAGCGGCTGTTCAAAGCCATCGAAGCACGTAACATGTTTCCCTTCCAGGCCGGGCAGCTGCGAAACCACCAGTCCGGGTGCGGCGCAAATGGCTGCCACAGCGCCACCGCGTGCCCAGTGATCCTGCAGTATTTCCATCAGCTCGGCGTGTCCTGCCAGGTTCTTGCTGCCGGGCATTCCCCCGGGGAAGATCATGACATCGGCCCCGTCGGTACCGGGTTCCATCACTTCGAGATCGGCCCAGGACGTATCGGCCGTCACCTGCAGCCCGTGGGAACTCTCCACCAGATACTCATCCGTAATGGACACGGTCACCACCGGTACGCCGCCGCGCAGCAGCACGTCCCGCGTCGCCAAAGCTTCCATATCCTCGAAACCATCGGCCAGAAAAATGTGTACTCCTTTCATCGAATCTTTATAATTTATTATCAATCAATATCTTAACTTTTTCTCTTTAGGCTGGTTCGCCTAAAGAAAAAAACCTATAACACTGGGAACCAAGCAGTTATCACGGGTGCGCAAATTATCGGCGACGGCCCTGCGCGATGGAGATGTAGTAGAGGAGGGTGGCCAGCGAGCCGATGGCGGCGATGACGTAGGTGTAGGCGGCCCAGCGGAGGGCATCCACGGCCATGGGCTTGGTCTCATAGCTCACGACGCCGGCGCTCTCGAGCCAGTTCACGGCACGGGCGCTGGCGTTGATTTCCACAGGGAGGGTCACAAAACTGAACAGGGTGGTAAGGGCGAACAGGCCGATGCCGATCCAGATGAGGGACGGGAAGATGTTGATAAGGAGCACTCCCGCCAGCAGCACCCAGGACACGATGTTGTTCGAGAACGACACCACGGGAACCAGGGCCGAGCGCATGGTAAGCCAGGCATAGCCGGTGGCGTGCTGCACCACGTGGCCGCACTCATGGGCGGCAACGGCGGCAGCGGCAACGGAACGTCCGTAGTAGACGTTTTCGCTCAGGTTCACCGTCTTGGTGGTGGGGTCATAGTGGTCCGTGAGCTTACCGGGAATGGAGACGATTTTCACGTCCCGGATACCGTGCGCCTGCAACATGCGGGAGGCGACTTCTGCTCCCGTAAGGCTGGTGGGAACTTCTGAATATTTTTCAAAGCGGCGTTGTAACATACCCTGGATGAGCATACTGCCCACCATCACCGCAATCATGATCATCCAAATAAGAGAAGAGGACATAGTCATTTAATGTTTTTTCGAAAGTCCATCAAATAACGGACCGCCGCACAAAAATACATTTTTTATGACGAAATGTCAGCAGGAAGTGTTAATTTTGTAGTCTGAAAATGGATTACGTGCGTAAAATAGAGGATGATTTTTCCCGTCTGGAGCTAAACCTGGGGGCCACGGTAGAGAACTACCGGTATTTCCGTACCCTCCTGGATCCCAAAACCAAACTGCTGGTGCTGGTCAAGGCAAACGCCTATGGCCACGGTGCCGTGGAATTTGCGTCCATGATGCAGCGGGCCGGGGCCGATTACCTGGCCGTCGCCTATCCTGTGGAGGGCCTGGAGCTGCGCCGTAACGGCATTTCGCTCCCCATCCTCGTTCTCACCGCCGGAACCGACTTCTTCCCGGAGATTGTTCAGACGCGCATGGAACCCAGCATTCCCAACCTGTACTCGCTCAAAAAGCTGGTGGAAGTGCTGCGGGAAAAAGGACTCAAAGACTATCCTGTCCACATCAAGCTGGACACCGGCATGCACCGGCTGGGCTTCATGACCGAGGAACTGCCGGAGCTGGTGGAATACCTCAAGGTTACCCCGGAGGTGAAGGTCAAGGCGTGTTTTTCCCACCTGTGCGTGGCCGAAGACCCCTCGGAAGACGAATTCACCCTGGGCCAGATCCACATGTTCCGCGACAACGCCGCCTATATCGCCGACGGCATTGGCTACATGCCCATGCGCCACATCCTCAACAGCGCCGGAATTGAGCGGTTCCCCCAGTACCAGTTTGACATGGTACGCCTGGGAATTGGCATCTACGGCATCAGCGCCCTGCCCGAAAAGCGCCTGGCGCCCGTCGCCTCGCTCAAGTGCAAGATCCTGCAGATTAAGAAACTGGGGCCGGGAGAGACGGTCGGTTATGGCCGATGGGGCCATGCGAAGGAAGGCACCGTCATCGCCACCATCCCGGTGGGTTATGCCGATGGCATCGACCGCCACCTGGGACGGGGTGCAGCCTCCTTCAGCGTGAACGGCCACCGCGCTCCCACCATCGGCAATATCTGCATGGACATGTGCATGATTGACGTTACGGGCATCCCCGCCGCCCCCGGAGACACCGTCACCGTCTTCGGCGAAGACCCCACCGTGAGCGAGCTCGCCGGCATCCTCGGCACCATCCCCTACGAGATTCTGGTCTCCGTGCCGCGCCGCATCCATCGGCTCGTCATCCGATAAAAAAAGGGCAAGCTACTCGAGCTTGTCCCCTTTTTCATTGAACATTTCATTCTGGAGAACGGTAAAGTCCGTATCTTCAACCAGTTCTAACTTAACCTTGTAGCGTTTCCGCCACTTGGCCACGTAGGAGTTGAACAGACCTCGCTTGAGGTAGGCTCCCAGGATGGGACTGGTTTTCAGCGTGATGCTGCGGACACTTTTTTCGATGGAATAGAATGCAATCTTGCGCTCGATTTCTTCATCGATGACAGCGCTGGAATGGATTTTTCCGGTGCCATGGCACACGGGGCATTGTTCCGACGTGTTGATCTCTGTTACGGGCCGTATGCGCTGACGGGTAATCTGCATGAGCCCGAACTTGGTTAGCGGCAGCACATTGTGCTTGGCCCTGTCGGCCTCCATGAGCTCCTGCATGTACTTGTGGAGGGCATTTTTGTGCTCGTTGGATTCCATGTCGATGAAGTCCACAATCACGATGCCGCCCATATCGCGGAGCCGCAGCTGCCGTGCAATCTCTTCTGCGGCAATCTTGTTCACCTCGAAGGAGTTTTCCTCCTGGTCGGCGGTTTTGGTACGGATGCCGCTGTTGACGTCTATCACATTCAGCGCTTCGGTGGTCTCGATTACCAGATAGGCGCCCTGCCGCATGGGAACCACCTTTCCGAAGGAGCCCTTGATCTGACGAGTAACCTCGAAATGATCGTAGATGGGCTGCTTTCCTTCGTAGAGATGGACAATCTTTTCCTGTTCCGGAGCTATCAGGGAAACGTACTTCCGGGCTTCTTCGGCCACCCGTTCGTCATTGATCCAGATGTTGGAGAACGAGTCGTTGAGGAGGTCCCTCAACACGGTAGTCGTTTTGCTGTATTCCGTAAAGAGCAGCTGGACATTCTTGTTAGAGGCAATCTTTTTCCAGGAGCTTTCCCATTTCTCAATCAGGGATTCCGTCTCGGCTACCAGCGTAGCGGCATTCTTGCCTTCCGCCGCAGTGCGTATGATGGCTCCGTAATTCTTGGGAAGAATGCTCCTCACCAGTGTCTCGAGTCTACGTTTCTCTTCCTTCGAGCCAATCTTCTGGGAGATGGACACTTTCTCTGCGAAGGGGAGAAGTACGATATTACGTCCTGCCAGTGAAATTTCCGCAGTCAGTCGCGATCCCTTGGTGGAGATGGGCTCTTTGACAATCTGAGCCACAATCATCTGTCCGGGACGGAGGAACTCTTCAATCCGGCCTTCCTTAGGGAGGGCGGTGCCAATCTTGATCCTGGAGTACAGGTCCTTGAGATTGGTGTTGGAGTTGGATTCCCGCACGAACTGGTCGAAAGCGGGAAAATAGAGTCCCAGGTCCAGGTAATGGATGAAGGCTTCCTTCTTGTCGCCGATGTCCACAAAGGCAGCATTGAGGTTCGGGAGAATCTTTTTCACCTTACCCAGGTGAACGTCTCCCACGGTGAACTTGTTCCCAGTGCTGGACTCCGTGTTGTACTCTATCAGCCGATGATTTTCCATCAGGGCGATATGTACCTCCGTTGACGTAACGTCAACAATCAGATCCTTGTCCGGTTTCTCAGACTCCATGTGGAAATTATGGTAGTAATAATAAAAGGAAGGGCTCGCGAATCGCTCCGTGAGGCCCTTTTTCACTTAAGAAGACTTACTTCTTCTTGTGGCGGTTCTTGCGCAAGCGCTTCTTACGCTTGTGCGTCGCCATCTTATGTCTCTTTCTTTTTTTACCGCTAGGGCACATAGCTAAAATGGTTTATAGATTAATTATTTTTCCTTTACGGCGTTCACGAAGCTCTTGGCGGGCTTGAAAGCGGGGATGTTGTGAGCCGGAATCACCATGGTGGTCTTGCGGGTGATGTTGCGGGCAGCCTTCTGAGCGCGGTGCTTGATGATAAAGCTACCAAAACCACGCATATAAACAGGCTCACCAGCAATAATGGAACCCTTAACAACGTTAGTGAATTCTTCAATTACGGACAGCACCTGGGTCTTTTCAATGCCAGTTGTCTTAGCTACTTCGTTTACGATTTCTGCCTTAGTCATGTTTTTATAGTTTTGATGTTTAGTTTTTATCAGAAAAACTGCGCAAAATTAGACTTAATTTTTCAGATTTCAAAATGTTAGGATGAAATTTTGTCAATTCTGAAGCGTGGCACAAAGATTGACGATATAGCCCACCGGTGCATTGTGTACCATTAATATGACAAAATGTCAGTGATTATGAAGCAATATCCCGAATATTCCGCCCCCGCGGGCGTAGAAGTAAATATAATGCCTGTTATCGGTGAAGCTGCCGCGATGAAAGTGGACACTTCACAGCTCCCCGAGGTACTTCCGGTACTGACTCTCCGCAACGCTGTCATGTTCCCCGGAACCGTCTTTCCCATCACTGTGGGCCGAGAGAAATCCATCAAGTTGGTCTCGGACGTAGAGGAGGGAAACGGCTGGCTGGTTGCCATTCCCCAGATAGACGTGTCGGTGGAAGATCCCGTAGAGGAAGATCTCTGCCGATATGGCACGGTCTGCAAGCTGATCAAGACGCTGGAGATGCCCGACGGCACTGTCACGGCCATCCTGCAGGGATCGGCCCTGGCCGAGCTAAACACGGTGGTGAGCTACGACCCTTACATCACCGCCCGCGTCAACATCCTGGAAGAGACGCTCCCGGCTGGTGTCGACGAGCGCGAACTGCGCGTCCTCGGAGACTCCCTCAAGGAGAAGGCCGCCCTCATCGTGAAGTCTTCCTCCTTCGCCCCGAAGGAAGCCATCGGCGCCCTCACCAGCATTGACAACTTCCACTTCCTGGTCAACTTCATTGCAACCACCATCGAGGTGGAGAACTTCCAGGAAAGGACAAACCTCCTGAGTATTACCGACATCCACGAGCGCGGCATGGCCCTTCTCATGGTGCTGGACACCCAGACCCAGCTGCTCAAGATCAAGCAGGAGATTAACCAGAAGGTCAAGACCGACATTGACCAGCAGCAGAGGGAGTACTACCTGAACAACCAGCTGCGTACCATCCAGGAGGAACTGGGCATGGACGAAGGAGAGGAATTCGAGAAGATGCGCCGCCGGGCCGATGAGAAAAAGTGGTCCAAGGAAGTGCGTGCCATCTTTGACAAGGAGATGGCCAAACTGGAGAAATACAATCCTACCTCGCCCGACTACAGCATCCAGCTCACCTATCTTCAGTTCATGCTGGACCTGCCCTGGGGAGAGATGTCCGACGACAACCTGGACCTCACCCATGCACAGGAAGTGCTGGACGAGGACCACTTTGGCCTGGACACCGTCAAGGACCGTATCATCGAGTACCTGGCCGTCCTCAAGCTCAAGGGCAACATGCGCTCCCCCATCCTGTGCCTGTGGGGCCCTCCCGGAGTGGGCAAGACGTCCCTCGGCAAGTCCATCGCACGCGCCCTCGGCCGCAAATACATCCGCATTTCCCTGGGCGGCAT
>JAEEGK010006091.1_pt1 | contig 29035 bp, 18 predicted proteins | sample 8958771 | NCBI WGS metagenome assembly JAEEGK01 (sample SAMN16246547, study PRJNA631951) | gut metagenome | biome: gut microbiome; feature: rumen; material: SC-attached | host: Bos | place: Iran: Karaj | collected 2018-10 | reverse complement strand
TTCTCTGTCAGCATCTCTTTGCCTATCATTTCGGCTACGAGCTGCTGCTGTTCAACGGACTGCTCACCTTCACAGGGCTCTGGACTCTGCGGCGGTAAGCTTTGGGGGCACACTAGATGAGCATATTATTCAACAAGTGATGAGTAATAGTCTTTACAAATAGGCTTGCGAGAAGGGGTCTCTTGCGATTTTGTGGGCGTTTGGCCGTAAATGAGCGAGTTTTGGAGGATTTGCAAGTGACTGGAAATGAGGGTATTGTGGATTTTGGTGAGCTTGAGTGCCCTCGGAAAGGGCTGAAAATGGACGTTTTGAGGGGCTGAAATGGCGATTTCGGAGAGCGTTTTTGGCGAGAAAAACGACAGCCAAATAAGAAAATGAGGTCGAAAGTAGGCGATTTTGGTCACGCTAGTTGCGGAGTTTGGTCACGCTAGTTACGGAGTTAGCTATCATTCCCACGCTGGGAACGTATCATTCCCACGGTGGGAACGTATGCAAAGTGCCATACTAGCAATCACAAAGTGCCATACTAGCAACCGCAAAGTCCGTAACTAGCGGATGCAAACTCGCTTTTAGGTGCTTTCCTGCCTGTTTGGGCTCAAATGAGGGGTGCAGATGCTGATCTGCCTTGTATCGTTTTCTTGTCCCCTCCCTAGAATGCAACGTCAGAAGAACCTGTTTTTGAGTTGTTTTCTTTACATCAGATGGTTATTTTGAAAGACATTATCATGGCATAAAATAGCGTCTTTCTTATGGCATCTCGCTCGACTTGGATAAATATCTTACGCTCAAGACTGAAAATATGTTCTCATTCTTTTCGCTAAATCGATTTTTTGCATTATCTTTGCACCGACAAAGCTGTTTCAAGCTCTGGTATCATCCAACAGCATAAACCAATTAAACAATATAACAACATGAAACGACAAAACATCACAACCATCGTTCTTACCGTGCTCTTCAGCATGGTGGGCATTATCGCCTCTGCACATGACATTGCAATTGCAAACGCAGACGGTAAAACCATCTATTACGTATGGGCAAATGACAACCATACAGAGTTGGCTGTGAGTTGTGAAGGTAGTTCCTATTACAGCTCTCAAAACGAATACTCTGGCAATGTGGTTATTCCTGCGTCTGTCACCAACAATGGTACTACCTATCTCGTGACGAGAATCGGCGATGATGCGTTTCGTGATTGCTCTGACCTGACGAGCGTCACCATCCCCAGCTCCGTGACGAGCATCGGCGCCTCTGCGTTCTTTAGCTGTCGCGGCCTGACAAGCGTGACTATCTCTGACGGCGTGACGTCCATCGACAATAGTGCTTTCGGTTATTGCTCCAGCCTGACGAGCGTCACCATCCCGAACTCCGTGACGAGCATAGGCGCCTATGCGTTCTCTGGCTGCTCTTGCCTGACCTCCGTCACCATCCCCGGCACTTTAACGAGCCTTGGAGATGGTGCATTCTCCGGCTCCTCTGACCTGACGAGTGTGAATGTTGTTGTGACCGACTATGCTGCCTTTTGCTCAAACCGCCTTCTGACACAGATAAAAAACAAGGTAAAACTTCCTGTAGTCTTACTGGATGCGGATGGCAGGGAAATCAAACAGTTTGTCGTTCCTGAAGGTGTGACGACCATCAGTAGCAATGCTTTCTTTAACTGCACTGGCCTAACGAGCTTCACCCTCGCCAGCACAGTGACAGAGATTGGTATGTATCCGTTCGGTGGTTGTACCAATCTGCGAGGTGTGAAGGTTGTGGTGACTGATCTCGCTGCTTTTTGCCACAACAACATCGTCCGTTTAATGTATGGCGCTGATTTTCCTGTTCTTTTGATTGATAGGAATGGCTGGGAGATTACAAGCATTACTATCCCCAGCTCGGTGACAAGCATTGGTAATCATGCTTTTACTAACTGTATTGGCCTGAAGAGCGTGATCATTGGCAACACGGTGACCAGCATCGGCGACTTGGCTTTCTTTGGTTGCACTGCTTTGAACACCATCAACATACCCAGCTCCTTGTCGAGCATTGGCTCAGGTGCATTCATGGGTACGGCATGGTTTGAGAATCAACCTGACGGTGTGGTTTATATTGGCAAAGTGGCACTAACGTATAAAGGAACGATGCCCGACGACACCAGTATTACTCTTCTGGAGGGAACTGTGGGTATTGCTGCCGGTGCATTCGAGGGTAGCTTCGGTCTGACGAGCATCACCATCCCCAACTCGGTGAAGTCTATCGGTGATGGGGCCTTCTATTGCTCCATGCTGACGAGCATCAACATTCCCAGCTCTTTGACAGCCATCGGCTCTAGTGTGTTTCTAAATTGTAGCAGTCTGACAAGCATCGAAATCCCCAGCTCTGTGACGAGCATCGGCGAAAATGCATTCGCTAGCTGCTCTGCTCTGACGAGCATCACCATCCCCAACTCGGTAACGAGCATCGGTGATTTTGCTTTCGCGGATTGCGACCAATTACGTACCCTCTTCATAGGCAGCGGTGTCAGCTCCATTGGCAACTATGCCTTTGGGGGTATTCTTGAGTTGACCGATGTCTACTGCTACGCCGAAAACGTGCCAACGACAAACAGCCATGCATTCGAGGAATCAAATTTCGGCGCTACGTTGCATGTGCCAACAGCTTCTGCGCAGGCATATAGCAGGACAGAACCCTGGACTTACTTCGCGACTGTCGAGGCTGGCGTGGAGATAGAGAAATGTGCCACACCCACCATCGCCTTTGTTGACGACAAGCTATCCTTTACCTGTGCGACGGAGGGCGTGCAGTATGTCTATTCCATGTCGAGCGATGACATCCGCACCAACGACGACAACGACAATGCCCTTTCCACACGCTTCCGAGTCAGCGTATATGCCACCAAGGAAGGCCATGCGAACTCCGATGTGGCCACGATCGACATTACCTACAGCGGTCAGAAGGGCGACGTCAACGGCGACGGCAAGATCACCATCTCTGATGCTGTCGGCATTGTCGATATCATCTTGGGAGGAGATGGCCCTGCGCCCGAAACACATGAATATGTTGACCTCAAACTGCCCTCTGGTACACTGTGGGCTACCTGCAATATCGGAGCTGATACCCCTGAGGACTACGGCTATTACTTCGCATGGGGAGAGACTGTTCCTTATGCTGAAAATGGAAAGACCAACTTCGACTGGAGCACCTATCAATGGTGCAGCGGCTCACCCACTACGCTGTCGAAATATAATCCTAGTGAGAGCTTTGGCATTGTCGACAACCTTACTGTGTTGGAAGTAGCCGATGATGCCGCCTCTGCTAACTGGGGTTCTGCCTGGCGCATGCCGACCGAGGAGCAATATGACGAACTTATCAACAGCAGCTACACTACTGTAGAATGGACACAAGAAAACAATGTCTATGGCTGCAAGATTACGAGTAACACGAACGGCAAATACATATTCCTGCCTGCTGCTGGCGTGCGCAGCTACAGCATGCTTGGCTATGCGGGGTCAAAGGGCTATTACTGGTCGAACACGTTAGGTTCTGACTACCCGTCTGATTCGTATTATCTTAACTTCGACTCAAGTGGCTGCCGTACGGATGGCAGCAACCGCTTCGAAGGTAGGAGCATTCGTCCTGTGCGGGCTTCAACTACAAGTACTAACCCCTAAGCCAAACAAATAAATGTTATTCACATATGAAACGACAACTCATTCTTTTGGCAATGGCCCTGATGGCTGCGGGCGCTATGGCATGTACAAATTTCATCGTAGGCAAGAAGGCGTCGAAGGACGGCTCTGTCATCTGTTCCTATTCGGCCGACAGCTACGGCATGTTCCAGGGACTCGTGCATTATCCTGCTGCCAAGCATGCGAAGGGCGAGATGCGCAAGGTGTATGACTGGGACACCAACAAGTACCTGGGCGAGATCCTGGAGGCCGAGGAGACCTACAACGTCATCGGCAACATCAACGAGTGGCAGGTGACCATCGGCGAGACAACCTTCGGAGGTCGCGAGGAGATGGTCGACACGACGGGTGGCATTGACTATGGCTCACTCATCTATATCGCCCTTCAACGTTCGAAGACTGCCCGTGAGGCCATCGACGTGATGACTACACTGGTGGAGCAATACGGATACTGCTCGGAGGGTGAGACCTTCACTATCTGCGACCCCAACGAAGCCTGGATCATGGAGATGATGGGCACGGCCAGCGACCGCAATGTGGAGAAGGGACGCACGGTCTGGGTGGCCCTGCGCATTCCTGACGATATGATCTGCGGACATGCCAACCAGAGCCGCATCACTCGTTTCGACATGAAGGGAGCCAAGGCCAACGGTCAATGGTCAATGGTCAATAAGACGGGCGACGTGCGTTTCTCGAAGAATGTGGTGAGCTATGCCCGCAAGATGGGATGGTTCACTGGCAAGGACGAGGACTTCAGCTATAATGCTGCATACGCTGCTCCCGACTTCTCGGGCCGTCGCATCTGTGATGCCCGCGTGTGGAGCTTCTTCAACCGCTATGCCGACGGGATGGATCGCTATATCCCCTGGGCCGAGGGACGTGATGCCAATGCCGAGCCGCTGCCGCTGTGGGTGAAACCCAATCGTCTGGTTTCTGTGTCGGATGTTCGTGCTGCCATGCGCGATCATTTCGAGAACACACCCTTTGCCATCAATGGCGACAACCAGCAGGATGGTGACATCGGTGGCGGTATCTGGGAGATGCCCTATCGTCCCACACCGCTCTACTTCGAGGTCGACGGCAAGAAATACTTCAACGAGCGTCCTGTGTCTACGCAGCAGGCCGGCTTCGTCTATGTGTCGCAGATGCGCTCGTGGCTGCCCCGTGAGGTGGGAGGCTGCTTCTGGTTTGCCAATGACGACGGCAACATGGCTCCCTTCACACCTGTCTATTGTTGCACCAACGAGTCGCCACGCCCCTATAACACACCAGGTGCCGACGATCTGCATTTCTCGATGGACAATGCTTTCTGGGTGCAGAATTGGGTGTCGAACATGGTCTATCCGCGCTACTCGATGCTGTTCCCCAGTCTCGAAGCTGTTCGTGACTCGCTCGACAATTCCTACTTCCGTCTGCAGAAAGAGGTGGAGGACAAGGCTGTGGCTCTCTCCGAGGCAGAGCGCGTGAAGTATCTCACTTCCTACACCGCCGAGAAGGCCGACCAGATGCTGGCCCGCTGGCGCCAGCTGGCTACGTATCTCATCGTGAAGTTCAACGACATGACCTCCAAGCCCGAGGACGAGAACGGTCAGTTCCTGCGTACTCCCAACGGCCTGGGAGCTACGGTCAAGCGCCCCGGCTACTCACAGCGCTATGCCAAGGAGCTCATCAAGCGGACTGGCAGCAGGTATGCTTCGCAGGAGTAGTTAGCATGAGCCTCTTAGAAAACAGGCAATTATAAAAACGTGAGGGAGCGACATCAATTGGTTTTGCTCCCTTCTTTGTAGCTAAATCAGTAGAATAGGTCTTTTTTTCGGTAAAATGTTTAGGCCGGTTATGCAAAAAATGATGTACCTTTGTAGCGGAAATACAAACTATTACTCAATGAAAAGACTTGGATTGATTCTTTCTGAGATGCGAAGATCTGTGTTTTGTGCTTTCGCCCTGCTGACAGCGGTGCAGCCGTTGAGCAGCCAGGTAATGGTGCGTGTCTATGGAGCCCAGTGGGAAGACTATCCACTGGTGAAGAAGATCGGGCTCTATCAGACACCTTTGGTGTCCAGAGCTTGGCTGGACCGCGATTTTCCCAAACTGGCTGAGCTCGAGGCGCGCTCCATGCGCTATGAGATGGCCTGCGGCAAGGATGACCTCTATGGTCAGCCTTGCGTAGTAGGCACGGCGGAGAAGCCGGCCTACTCGTTCTCTGACGTAGACTACCTCCTGACCTCTGCACGGAAGTACTGCCCTGTGCTGGTCATCTCCCACGGCTACACGCCTACCATCCTCCAAAGCCGACCTACGGAATGGAGTGGATTCATGGACCCGCCCACCGACCTCAGTACCTGGGGCGACATCAACGAGCGCTTCGCACGAGAGTGGAAGAACAGGAACTACACGAACAGCTACGTGGAGGTGTGGAATGAGCCGGACCTGAAGGATGGCTTCTTTACGGGCGGCGTTGATGAGTACCTTGATATCTACGAAGCTGCAGCACCTGCCGTGAACCGTGGCTATGCCGACATCAAGGTGGGCGGACCGGCAGGAGCCTTCAACTGGTGGCATCAGGCACTGGTGAACCGTGTGAAGGCGCACGACCTCCCGCTGGATTTCCTCTCGGGGCACGCCTATGGTCCTGACTACGCCTGGCAACTAGATGGCATGCGCAGCGCACTGAACAGCCTGGGGCGAAATGAAGCAGAGATGCTGCTGACGGAGTACTCTCCTTATTCCGCCGCCGACTACCAGAAGGATGGGCCTGTGGAGCGGGCTGAGTCAGCGATGACTTTCTTCAACGCCCTGCCGGGATTCCTGCAGTGTCCGGACCTCACCTACGTCAACTGGGCTCAGTACATCGATCCGGGCTTCTTCGTGGGCGACAAGCTGGGACTTATCGACCGTGACAGCGGTGCCCGCAAGGCGCTGTTCAATGCCTTCAAACTTTATGGAATGATGCCCTCTGACCGCCGCCGGATAACTGTATCTGGCAGTGTCGTCAAGGGTCTGGCCTCCGCCTCCCCTCATTGCGTCACCACTGCTTTGTGGAACACCTCGACAACCGAGCGTACACTGAACGTTACGCTGGACGACATCCCTTTCGACAGCGGCACCTTGGAGGTGTATCACATCGACGAAGGACACAACAGCTGGTATGAGACCAAGAAAGGCACGTTGACCAAGAGCCGTTCGGAGCACGTCGAAATCACCTATGGCACTCTGCATCTGGATGATGTCGTTCGCAGCAAAGGCGTTTGCTTTATCCGTGTCGTGGCAGACAATGCGCCGACGCTCTACCCGAAGAATGCACTGGGCACTATCGTAAGGACGCACCAGTGGTATCCCAAGCGCGTAAACACCGCCTCGTATGCTCTCTTCGATCCAAAGACCTGGACCGTGCGCCTCTCGTCGAACAAGGACGCAGCAGGACTGGCACTTATTGGCATAGAAGCCACGAGGGTGCCAGACGTGCTGAAGGTGGACGGAATGCGCAGCGCAGCACCTTTGCGGCGCGGCAGCATCTCCAGCATGAACATACGCGTGGACTATCAGGACGAGCGTGGTGAGTATGTGCATTCTGTGCTGTACCACGAAGGGTTATATACCACTGGTCGTTCGTTCGAGCTGCCTTGGGGCACAAAGCGTGCGCCGGATGAAATCCTGGAAGTGGATAACCTGAATAATTGCAGCCTCGACATCGCTGCCCACAAGCCGGATGGCTTCAGCGGGCGACTGATAATCTCGTTCGAGATGCAAAATGTAGGCGTGGGGGTGAAGCAGAACTACCAGCTCAGCAAGGGCACCTCCACGGGAATGGAAGACCTGCTTGGGGATAGCGAGTGCACGGACAGAGGCAAAGACGGTACATCCGTGGAGGTGTACAATCTCTGCGGACAGCCCCAGCCGCACTTGGTAAAGGGCATAAATATAGTGCGCAACTCAGAGGGCTGCGCACGTAAGGTCTATATGAAGTAGCTGAAGTTTTAACGCACGATGACCTTGTTGCCGTTCACGATATAGAAACCTTTGTAAACGGAATTGGACAAGAAGGAACTGGAGGACCCGACGTGCCGACCTGTGAGGTCGAACACGTCGGTGCTGTTTCTTGCGTTTAGAAACGAGTTTGTGGCATTCTTGTCAAGCTCTCTAATGGCGCCGACCCCATCCTCAGCCTTTTTGTCGCCCAGGCGCAGCAGGCGCACACCGTGGCTGGGCACGCTGAGGCTGATGGTGCCAGTGGCGATGCCTAAGTCGGCCTGTTCCCAGATGTCGTGTACTGGCACAGCCTCGTCGGCGGCATAGCCTAGGGTGGTGAGGTCGAAGACGTAGGGCTCCTCCTTGACCACGCTGATGATGAATTCCATCGTCGTGCCACTGGCGGAACGATTATCCGTGTCACAGCTGGAGTCGTAGCCGCAGAGGGCTCGGAAGGTCTTGAAGCTGTGGTCGGACGGCAGGTCATAGACGAGTGTGCACTGGGCGTTCATTCCGAGTCCCGTCTGGTAGGTCTTGCCCTCCACACGCAAAGGCCCGTTCTCTACGTTGCGGTTCACGTGTAGCGAACCCCATTCTGATGAGTAGGACGACGGTGTCAGCGTGGTCAGCGAGATTTCGTTGCCCTCGGCGTCGATGAGCACGGGGTCGATAAGGTCGGCGCGATCGTAGGCGAAGCCGTCGCCCCAGTTGCTGACTACAATCTGCAGTTGTGTTGCGCCCTCTATGTCGGCCTCCAGGGTCTTTGACTTTGTGCCGGTGCGTGAGATGAGTCCCGACCGTGCCACTGAGTTGTCCTGCTCGGCAGCCAGCGGGTTCTGGTCGAAGACGAAGAAACGGAGGCTGGTGGTGGCACCGGCCTGATTGATTCCCGAGTCATCGGCTGCTGCTAAGGCGCGGAAGCGCACGACATCCAGCTCGTCGGGAATCTGGAAGAAGATGGCGGCATTGGCGTCAGTACTGAAGCCGCGGTCGTAAGTGCGGCCCATCACCTTCATCTTGCCGCCGTGGTCCACGTTGGCATTCTCGCGTACGCGGTTGAAGTAGGACTTGGTGTAGTCGCGTGTCTTGTAGGTGCCTGTCAGGGCAACCTCCGTGCCGTCGCGCAGGATGAGGGTGGGGTTGATCCAGTCGCCGTGGTCGTAGTTGAAGTTGTCGCCACCGTCGTCCACTACCAGCACCAGCGTCTTGCTGCCTTCAGGCCAGGGGATGTCCACCTCCACGGCGTGACCGTCGGTGGTGTAGGCGATGATTTCAGAGCGGTAGAGTGCTTTCTGTCCTACGATCCATCGGGTGTTGTCGCGCTGGAAGAGTGCCAGGTAGCGGTTGCCAGTGGCAGGATCCACCGAGGTCCAGACGGTATGTCCGTTCTCCTCTTCTGCCAGCACCTGATGGGCATCCTGCCCGTACTTGTGCATCTGGTGGTATTCCTCATTGGTCATCAGCGAGAGGGTGAAGTCATCGTTCTTGGTCATCTCACCACCGAAGAAAAGAGGCGAGTGACAGATGCCCCAGAGGGTCATCATCGTGAGCTGTTCGTTCTGCGTGAGCTGTGTCCAGTGGCCAGCGTCGGCATTCGCGTAGCCAGGGTCGGCCACAGTGGCAGCGATGTGCCCCAGGGGCAGCATGTCGCAGTCGGCATAATTGCCCGGACGTGTGTACTGGCTCCAGAAGTGTGCTTCGGGAAATACCGCGTCCACGGCGCTCCAGTTGTCCCAGAGGTCATCCATCATGCGCCACATATTGGCGTTTTGCAGACAGGCTTCGGCGCAGTCGTACTGCGTCTTGCCTGGGCTGAGTGAAAGCACAATGGGACGTCCCGTCTGATCGATGGCACGGCGGATCATCTGCACCTCGTCGGTGTAGAAGGGGCGTGAGAGGTCGTCAATCTTCAGGAAGTCCACTCCCCATTCTGCGTAGAGGTCCATGATGCTGTTGTAGTACAGTTGACCATATTTATTATCGCGCACGCGCAAGTTGTCGCCCAGCCAACCGCAGGGCGAGGTGGTGCCGTTGTAGACTTGTGACCAGGGCGTCTGTTCGCTGCCCTTGAGTTTATAATTGCTGCCAACGACCACCTTGGGCACACCTCGCATGAGGTGGATCCCGAACTTCAGGCCCATCGCGTGCAGTTTGTCGGCCAGTGCCTTAAAACCTTGATTCTTGCCGTCGACCATGCAGGAGGGAAAGCGGGTGGGCGAGGGCAGGTAACGGCCATACTCATCGAGGACATATTCTTGTGTGCCTTGCTGGTTGTACCATCCGCCGCCCAGCGAGGGGTGGTTGCAGTACCAGCGAATATCGATGACTACGTACTCCCATCCGTGGCGCACGAGGTCGTTGTCCACCAGATATTGGGCGTTCTGCATCACCTCCTTCTCGGTGACGGATGAGTAATAACAGTCCCATGAGTTCCATCCCATGGGAGGAGTCATGGCCCACGTACGGAACGTGGCGATGTCGTCTTGGGCTGAGGCTCCGCTCAAGCCACATAGTAGTGTCAGGGCTATGACACTCATTCTCCTGAATAATTGATTTATGCGCATTGTTTCTTATTGATGTGAGATGTATTTCTTTCCATCTATGATATAGATTCCTGCGGGAAGGTTCTGGATGCTGACGCCAGGCAGGCGGCGCCCCGAGAGGTCATAGACCATGCGGCTGCTGGACGTGGCAGGTCGAAGTTCCTTGATTCCGGTGCTATTGCCCAAGTAGCGGAGCTGGAAGTGATCGTAGGCAACCCAGTCAGCATCCACCGTCTGCTGTTTGCGGATTCCGAGTCGCATGGATTGCTTTTCGGAGGGGAGGACATAGATGACCGAATTGCGGTAGCGGTCATTGTTGTTGAAGGCCCTGGAAGCGGCAGCCAGGTTGTCGGGGTAGCGGTAGGGGGTGTAGCTGTAGTCCTCGCAGCTGTAGAGGTTCTGCAGCGGGGTGGAGGCATCGCTAAGATATAGCTGTGCGTTGTCGATGGAGGCATCTTGCTGCTGCCAGGCATCATGGGCGGGCTCGATGGCTCCGGCACGGTAGAAGGCGTTGGCGGAGAGCTGATAGTAGCCAGCGGGCATATCGGTCAGCTCCTGCCAGATGTCGAAAGGATGGGAGAACTGCTCGGCCGTCTCGCTGTTGTAGCCCGCGTATGTGGCGCTGATGTCTGCGCCCGTCCGTACGGCAGGGATGTCGGCCCCCTGCCAACCCACGTTGTAGCGGGTGAAGGAGCTGTTCTGGATGAGGAAAGTGAGGTCGGCGGGCTGGCCGGAGCGTGCCAATTGCAGTTGCTCCTCCTGATAGTCTGCCACGGCGTTGAGCAGTTGCTGGTAGCGCTGGCGGCGAATGGCAGTGGTGCCGTTGTTGACGGCCCGCGAGGCGTTGTTGTAGGCTTGGGTCAGTGCGCTGTTGTTGGCATCCTTGTAGTAGTTTTTCACCTCCTTAACCAGGTTCTTGAGTTCCTGCAGGTCGGCTATTCCCTGAAACTGGGCGTCGTCGTGCATGGCAGTGACACGGGCAGCGATCTCCTTCACCTGGAGTTCGGAGAGGGCGCAGTCGAAGATTTGGAAGTCGTCGAACAGGGCGTGCTCCATGATGGCATCTCCGGAGAACGGCGAGTGGGCTATTCGGGCGACTTTCAGCTTACCTACGAGCTCGGGCAGATTGACGTTAGTGGCCTGCGTGCGTCGCAGTTGCCCGTCTACGTAGAGGCGGACGGTGCCATCCTTCTGGGTGCAGGTGATGTTGTGCCATTCCCCGATCTGGAGGCAGGACCATGAGGAAATGTTGCTCAGGGCCGTGCCATCCTTCAACTCGCAGTACCAGTTGTTGTTGCTGCCTGAGTTGATGATGCCGAAGTACTGGGTCGTGCCGTTGCTCAGCTCCAATGCCCAGGAAAAGCTGTTGGTGTTGTTGCCAATACGCTGGAGCACATTCAGGCTGACGGTGTAGTCCGTGGCACCAGCAAGGGCATCCTGCACAGCCTTGATGGGTAGGTTCATGTAGCTGTTCTCGCCCTGTTGCCCGGTGGATAGGACGTAGTTGCCGTCAGACTGCTGCTCAATGGCAGCCTTGCTGATGAGTGTGCCACGATAGAGGCCGGAGTCGTCGGTGGGAGTGCCATTGTCGAATGAGAAGCGCAGTCGGGGTTGGGGTAGGGGATCGGCCACGGGCACGCCAACGTCAGCCACCTTCAGACGCAGGACGTTGACCGAGTAGGCTGCGGCATCGTAGTTGATGGTGCCGTCGGCCTCAATACTTACGGCCTTCGAATGTGGAGTGATGGCGAAGGGGCTGGTCAGGGTGTTCTCGTCAGTACCATTGGGGGCCGAGAGCACCTCAGCCTCGCCAGAGACCACGTGTCCGTTCTCGAAAGTGAGGCGCACGGTAGTGGCTTTGGGGTGTGGATTGACTAGCTTGACGTAGAAAGTATCCCCCTGCTTGTCGATATTGGCACTGGTGTAGATGCTGCGGTCGGCGTATTCGCGCAGGTTCGTGTCGATGATTTGCACACCGTCCAGATAGCAACGCACGTGCTTTCCTTCCTTTTGCACGCGGATGGTGTACTCCTGCCCCGTCTTCAGCTGGCCAGTCTTGTCAGCGAGGGTGGACTTTACGCCATTCTTGCATTGTTCTACGGCATGCTTGGAGTTACCCCATCCGCCCACGTTCAGCCAGCTGTAATTCTGTGCATCCTTGTAGTCGAAGATGATCAGAAAGCCTTCGGAACCGCCGTCCTTTGTGGCATGTACGGTCATGTCCACGTTGGTAGTAGTAAACCGTTTGTTGAGCACGCAGGTGACGTCGGTGGCCGAAGTGTTCGTCTGACGGAACGTGTCGCCGCTGAGAGTCCAGCTGCCGCCCCGTGTGGTCCACTCGCCAGGTATCAGGTTCTTGACCTCGAAGGTCGTGTCGCTGGCAGTAACGCTGAGATCCGTGAAGGTGGCGCTGGTGGCCCAGGTACCGAGGCCAATGCTGCCCTCTGCGGCGTTGAAGTCCGGGGTATTGTCCTGCTCGTTCCAGCGGATATTCTGGTGGCCTATGTTATTGCTGAACATGCGTTGCACGTAGTAGGAGGGCGTGCCGTAGCTCATCGACGAGTTGAAGCGTATCATGTCCGGGCGCCAGGCGCAATTCTCTTCGTGGGTGAAAATGGGTGCATAGCTCATCATGGTGACCGACTCGCTGTTGTTTTCGCATCCCTGCATGAACACGGCTTCGCCGATGGCGGCGTTCATGTTGCCCCACCAGCCGCAATCCTTCGTCACAGCATACTCGCCCACATAGATGTGCGTGGAGGACTTCGATTGGTTGTCGTAGCGATCGTATTGGCTGATGAAAAAGTCGGGGGTGTCATAGTAGTGCTCATCCTTCAGCTCCACGGGTTCGGTGACGTTGTCGAAATAGTAGCTGTCGGCCACCAGGTGCAGCTCTGGCCAACGTGTCTTGATGGCGGTGTAAAACTGCATGTAGCGCTTCATATAGTCGTCGCGGTTGAGCATGAACTCCTGCTCGTTGCCTATCTCCATGTATTTCAGGTCGAAGGGCTCAGGGTGGCCGTTCTGGGCGCGTAGGCGGCCATAGAAGGTTTCCGTGGCCGATCCGTTAGCATACTCGATGGCGTCCAGTGCTTCCTGAATAAAGGGATCGATATCGTTCTCGTCCACCTTCCAGTCATGTCCCAGACCCATGTTGACCACGAAGAGGGCATGTGCCCCCAGGTCCTCAGCCAACTGCAGGCACTCGTGGTAGCCCAGTCCGTCGGTCACCTTGTAGCCCCAGTTGCGGTTCAGGTGGCCGGGGCGCTCCTCGATGGGACCCACGGACTTTTTCCACTCGAAGCGATTCGTGGCGCCATCGGCGTAGGCGCCCTCGATGTAGCAGCCGCCGGGAAAGCGCATGAAGCGCGGGTGAAGATCGGCCAGCATCTGCGCCAGATCCTCGCGGCAGCCGTTGGGGCGATTCTTGAACGTTGGCGGGAAGAGGCTGACCACATCCAGGTAGATGACACCTTTAGCCGATCCTTTCAGCACTAGTCGCCCCTGCGGTTCATTGCCCGTTGCCTGGATCGTGGCGGTCAGCTTCTGCCATTCCTGTGTGGCGCTGACGTCGATGGTCGTCTGTCCCATCTGTCGCCCGCTGGTGTTCTGCAGTACGGCCGTGATAGTTCCCTCGTATGTGTCTTCGGCACGGAGCCAGAAAGAGAGCGTGTAGGTGCGGCCGCTGACGATGTTGATGCCCCAGTAGCCCTCGTTGCGCACACCGCCGCCAGCCGACCTGATGTTCAAGCGTAGTGCGCGTTTCTGCACCTCATTCAGCATGTTGTCGCTGCTCAGGGTGATGGAGGCATTGCCGATGGAGCTCCAGGCGAGAGGACTGTTCATGTCCTCCTCGAAAGAACGGTTGCGCACCAGCTCGGCGTACAGGCCGCCGTCGCCTGCGTGGTTGATTTCTTCATAAAAGATACCATAGTGATCCTCAGTCACCAGCTGACCTCGGTTCTTGAAATCAAAGGAAAATATCACCTGAGCCTGTGCCGACAGGGCACACAGGGCGAAAGTCCATGCAGATAAACATCTTCTGAGTTTCATAAGCTTTTTATTCGTTAGGTAGTATGTGAATTTCGTTGCAAAGGTACTAAAAATATTTCAGAATGCAAGTGAATAAATCACGGAAAAATCTACCCAAATTACTGATTCTTCCTGACGTTTTTCTCAGGGCGCCCCTTTTCCTGTTGCTCTCCACGCCTTTGGTGCCCATCACCATCTATGTCCTCGGCGGTACGCAGTGCTCCCAGATATCAAATGGCGTGAGCATAGTCTCTACCGTTGGCAATGCGACCAAGGTATTCGTGAAATAAGGTTAGGATAGGATAGCTGACACCTAGTATCGCCGGTGGCTGACGGGCGGTTCGACAGAGGCAGACTTCCGTCACTAAACTCCGTCGCTTTTGCAACGAAAGCCCGTTACTTTAATAACGAAAGTCGGCCACTATCGAGGCAGCATGTAGACAGGTACCTTGTTCAGCCCCCAACCCCTCGCTCGAGCTTTGCTCGTTAAGAACTTAGGGGGGGGCTAGTGTTCACCGGAATGAGTCGGTGAGGAGTTTGATTTCTATCTGCGGGGTGATGCGTTCGTAGAGAATGTTGTATACGGCATCGAGGATGGGCATGTTGACGTGCCAGTGGCGATTGATCTCCTTCATGCACTTCGTGCCGAAATAGCCCTCGGCTATCATCTCCATCTCCATCTGCGCCGACTTCACGCTGTAGCCCTTGCCGATCATCGTGCCGAAGACTCGGTTGCGAGAGAAGTTGGAATAGCCCGTCACCAGCAGGTCGCCCAGGTATACGGAGTCGTAGACATTGCGCGTGGGGTCGGGGTGGACCGTCTGGAGGAAGCGCGACATCTCCTGCACGGCATTCGACATGAGCACCGCCTGGAAGTTGTCGCCGAACTTCAGTCCTCCGCAGATGCCGGCAGCGATGGCATAGACATTCTTCAGGACTGACGAAAACTCGATGCCGATGACGTCGGTCGAGGTCTTCGTCTTGATGAAGGGACTGGCCAGCACATCGGCGAAGGCCTGAGCCTTCTCAAGCTCAGCGCAGCCCACGGTGAGGTAGCTCAGTCGCTCGAGTGCCACCTCCTCAGCATGCGACGGTCCGCCGAGACAAGCCAGGCTGTCGTGGGGCACGTCGAACACCTGATGGAAATACTCCGAGCAGATGAGGTTCTCGTCGGGGACGATACCTTTGATGGCCGTGACGATGAACTTGTCCTTGAGGCGTGTCTTCAGCTTGCGCAGATGATTCTTGAGGTAGGGCGAAGGCACGACGAACACCAGCGTGTCGTAGTCGGCTACGATGCGGTTGAGGTCGTTGCTGAAGCTGATCTCCTGAATGTCGAAGTGTACGCTGGTGAGATAGCTGGGATTGTGGCCCATGCGGCGGAAGTCATCGATCTGGTCCTCACGGCGCATATACCATCCTATGTGATGAGTGTGCCCCACCACGATCTTGGCTATGGCCGTTGCCCACGAGCCGCCGCCTATGATTGCTATCTTTCCGCAGTCGTATGGCATACTTGTCTCTCCCTAGCTTAGAGAGTTCTGGCTGCACTCAATCCACTTGGCAATCTCGTCGACGCCAGGCTTCACGAGGGTGAGCTTGAATTTCTTTACGATGTCGCCAATCTTCTGCTGCAGGCCCTGAGGCTTCTCGTCCTTGATGTCCTGGATGAGGTAGAACCCAGCCTTGCGCAGCACGTAGACCCAGTCCTCGGCAACGCCAATCTGGGCCCACTCCTGAATGCTGCTCTGGGGAGCCTTCTTCTCGGGTTTCATCTGGGGGAACAGCATCACCTCGCCGATGGCAAACTTTCCGGTGAGCAGCATCACCAGACGGTCGATGCCGATGCCGATGCCGAAGGTGGGAGGCATACCATATTGCAGAGCACGCAGGAAGTCGTGGTCGATGATCATGGCCTCGTCGTCGCCCTTGTCGGCAAGCTTCATCTGCTCTATGAAACGCTCCTCCTGGTCGATGGGGTCGTTGAGCTCAGAGTAGGCATTAGCCAGCTCCTTGCCGTTCACCATCAGCTCGAAACGCTCGGTGAGACCGGGCTTTGAGCGGTGCATCTTGGTCAGGGGCGACATCTCAACAGGATAGTCGGTGATGAAAGTAGGCTGGATGAAGGTGCCCTCGCAGAACTCGCCGAAGAGCTCGTCGATGAGCTTGCCCTTGCCCATCGTCTCGTCGACCTCCATACCCTTCGTCAGGCAGAACTGGCGGATCTCGTCCTCGCTCTTGCCGTCGCAGTCGAAGCCGGTCTTCTCCTTGATGGCATCCAGGATGGGCAGACGGCGGAAGGGAGCGCGGAAGGAAATCACCTTGCCGTCGATCTCAACTTCGGGCTTGCCGTTGACAGCCGTACAAATCTGCTCCAGCATGTTCTCAGTGAAGGTCATACCCCACAGCAGGTCCTTATAGCTCACGTAGAGCTCCATGCAGGTGAACTCCGGGTTGTGGGTCTTGTCCATACCCTCGTTGCGGAAGTTCTTGCCCATCTCGTAGACACCCTCGAAGCCTCCCACGATGAGACGCTTCAGATAGAGCTCAGTAGCGATGCGCATGTACATGTCCTGGTTGAGGGCATTGAAATGAGTGATGAACGGACGGGCCGATGCTCCGCCGGCAATGTTCTGCAGGATAGGGGTGTCAACCTCAGTATAACCTGCATCGTCGAGGATGCGGCGCATGGTGCGGATGATGGTGGCACGCTTGAGGAACGTCTCCTTGACGCCGGCATTCACCACCAGGTCGACGTAGCGCTGACGGTAGCGCAGCTCTGGATCATCGAAGGCATCGTAAACCTTGCCGTCGGCATCCGTCTTCACCACAGGCAGCGGCTTCAGGCTCTTGCTCAGCACAGTCAGCTCCAGCACGTGGACACTGATCTCGCCGGTCTTCGTACGGAACACATATCCCTTCACTCCTATGAAGTCGCCCAGGTCAAGGAGCTTCTTAAATACAATATTATAGAGGTCTTTGTTCTCATCGGGGCAGATAGCGTCGCGCTGTACGTACACCTGGATGCGGCCCTTGGAGTCCTGCAGTTTGGCAAAGGCAGCCTTTCCCATGATGCTCTTGCTCATGATTCGTCCGGCGATGCTCACCATACGGCTGTTCTCAGGTGTGGCCGTTTCGCGCACGTCGTTGCCTTCATCGTCTTTGCCAATGACGGGCAGGTCCTCAAACTCGTTGATGATGTCGGTGCTCCATGCTGTCACGGGGTACTCGGCGGCAGGGTAGGGGTTGATGCCCATGCGGCGCAGCTCGTCGAGTGACTGGCGGCGCAGTATTTCTTGTTCTGAAAGTTCTAATATGTTCATTTGGTGGGATTTGCGATTTTCGAATTTGCGATTGTTCGGGATTTCGGTTTGTCGGGATTTCGGTTTGTCGACGAGTGTTTAGTCGATGATGTCGAAACCGGTATACTTCTGCAGGGCCTTCGGGATGCGGATGCCCTCGGCCGTCTGATTGTTCTCCAGCAGGGCTGCTACGATGCGGGGCAGGGCCAGTGCCGAGCCGTTGAGGGTGTGGCAGAGCTCTGTCTTCTTGTTGTCGGCACGGCGATAGCGGCACTTCAGACGGTTGGCCTGATAGGTGTCGAAATTGCTCACGCTCGATACCTCGAGCCAGCGTCCCTGAGCCTCACTGTAGACCTCGAAGTCGTAGCAGATGGCGCTGGTGAACGACTGGTCGCCACCGCAGAGCAAAAGGATGCGATAGGGCAGCTCGAGCTTCTTCAGCAGACCTTCCACGTGTTCCAGCATCTCCTTGTGGCTCTCCTTCGAGTGCTCGGGCTTGTCGATGCGCACGATCTCGATCTTTGAGAATTCATGCAGGCGGTTCAGTCCGCGCACGTCCTTTCCGTAGGAGCCTGCTTCACGGCGGAAACACTCGGTGTAGGCGCAGTTCTTGATGGGCAGCTTGTCTTCGTCGAGGATGACATCGCGGTAGATGTTCGTCACGGGCACCTCAGCGGTTGGGATGAGGTAGAAGTCGTCGACCTCACAGTGATACATCTGTCCCTCCTTGTCGGGCAGCTGGCCGGTGCCATAGCCAGATGCAGCGTTGACCACTGTGGGCGGCATGATTTCGGTATAGCCGCTGGCACGAGCCTCGTCGAGGAAGAAGTTGATGAGCGCACGCTGAAGCTGAGCACCCTTGCCGATGTAGACGGGGAAACCGGCACCGGTGATCTTCACACCGAGGTCGAAGTCGATGAGGTTGTATTTCTTGGCAAGCTCCCAGTGGGGCAGGGCGTTCTCGATGCCCAGGGTGGGATTGCAGGTCCAGTTGCCTACGGTATCGTCGGCCGTGCATTCCTTCAGGTTCGATTTGACCACATGATTGTCCTCGGCGGCCTTTCCTTCGGGCACTTCGTCGTAGGGAATGTTGGGTATCTGGCAGAGCAGGCGGGTCATTTCCTCCTGCGCCTGGTTCATTTTCTCTTCCAACTGCTTAGAGCTTTCTTTGAGGGCGCTCACGGCCTGCTTGGCCTGCTCGGCCTCGTCGCGGCGGCCTTCTTTCATCAGTCGTCCAATCTGGCCCGACTGCTGTTTCTGCTCGTTCAGGTTTTTGTCCAGCTGCTGCTGGGCTTCACGACGCTGGCGGTCGACGGCCAGCACCTCGTTGATAGCTTCACGTGCACCGTTGAAGTGCTTCTTCTCCAAGCCGCGAACAACGCGCTCAGTATCCTCTGTGATGAGTCTTAATGTTAACATCTTGTTTATTTACAATTTACGAATTTTCGATATACAATTTATCTGAAATTAAGCTAATTGAGTGCAAAGGTACTACTTTTCGCTGACATCTGCAAGCCTTTTCCGCTATTTTCTTCGTTTCAGGGTCAGCGTGCGGGGCAGTTTGTGCCATTTCCCGTCCACAGGCACTTTCAGCGTCGCTCCTGCCTGCTGCTGCAACGTGTAGGTAGAGTCGTTGACCTGCGTCAGCGTGGCTGTCAGGTCGTCGCTGCCGTAGTCGTTCACCAGCTCGAGCGTGGCCTTACTGCCCTGAACCGTCGCGTCGGTCACTATCCAGCAGAAGCTGTTGCCCTTCCTGGCCAGGAAGCCGGGCACCTTGCCATATACCTCCTGCCCGCTGATGACGATGTCCTGATCGTGGAAGTTGATTTTCATATACACATTCTCGTCGGTATTGTAGAGATAGCCCCTGAAAGCGGTGCTGTCAGCCTGCTGTGCCCGGGTGATGAGGGCGCAGAGCAGGAATGCCGTTGTGACGAAAAGATTCTTCATATTGTGGATATTTATTCCATTGAGGGCACAAAGGTACAAATAAATGTGTGAAAACGGAAAGAATTTTGAGATTTTCTTTTTCTTTTAGCACTTTTCTTCGTACCTTTGCAGCATGAAGCAAGCAATGATCCTAGCAGCGGGGCTGGGAACACGCCTCAAACCCCTTACCGACCGCATGCCTAAGGCACTGGTACCGGTAGGCGGCATTCCCTTGCTCGATATTGTCATCCGCAGGCTGATGGCCCAGGGCTGTCAGCGCTTTGTAGTGAACGTCCATCATTTTGCCCAGCAGATCATCGATTACGTCGCAACTCAGGATTATGCCCCTCTGGTGCTCTTCAGCGACGAGCGCGACGGGCTGCTCGAGACCGGTGGAGCGCTGAAGAAGGCCGCTCCGCTCTTCCTGCCCGACGAGCCCATTCTCATACACAATGTTGACATCCTCGACAATGTCGACTATCAATGGATGTCGCGCCAGCATCTCCCCGACGAGGATGCCGTGCTTCTGGTCAGCCGCAGGCAGACACAGCGCTATCTGCTCTTCGACAACGGCATGCGGCTTATGGGTTGGAAGAACATTGCTACGGGCGAGGTGCGCAGTCCCTATGAGTATATCCGTCGTACGGGTCTCTCGCAGCACGGTGAGCCGCTCAATATGTTTGCCTTCTCAGGCATTCATTCCTTCTCACCGCGGCTGTTCCCTTTGATGGATCGTTTCCCCGACCGCTTTCCCATCATCGACTTCTACCTTAGCATCTGCCATCGATCGCGCATCGTAGGTCTTCCGAAGGACGACCTCAGACTGCTCGACGTGGGCAAGCTCGACACGCTGTCGCAGGCAGAGGACTTCCAACGAACAATCTGATAATCATTAAATATCTAAATAGATATGCAGAAAATCATCATACTAGACTTTGGCTCACAGACCACACAGCTCATCGGCCGTCGTGTGCGTGAACTCGACACCTTCTGCGAGATTCTTCCCTACAACAAGTTTCCCGTCGACGACCCGACGGTCATCGGCGTCATCCTCTCCGGATCGCCCTTTTCTGTGCACGATCCTGAGGCTTTCAAGGTCGACCTCTCGCAGTTTGTAGGACGCTTGCCTGTGCTGGGCATCTGCTATGGTGCTCAGTTCATCAGTCACGCGCTGGGGGGGAAGGTGGAAAAGGCCGACTCGCGTGAATATGGACGGGCCAACCTTCAGACCACCGATATCTCCAATCCGCTCTTCAAGGGCTTCGAGCAGCATTCGCAGGTGTGGATGAGTCATGGCGACACCATCACCGCCATCCCCGAAGGCTATGAGTGTATCGCCTCAACTAAGGACGTGAAATATGCCGCCTTTAGCCTCACCCCCAGCCCCTCTCGCGGAGGAGAGGGGAGCGAATACTCTCACGGCGGAGAAACAAGTGCAGAACAAATTACTCCCCTCCCCCCCGCGGGAGGGGTCGGGGGTGGGGCTCCCATCTTCGCTGTTCAGTTTCACCCCGAGGTGTTCCACACCCTGCAGGGCAGTCTGTTGCTCAGAAACTTCGTGGTTGATATCTGCGGGTCACGTCAGGAGTGGAGTGCCGCTTCGTTTGTCGATTCCACAGTCGCTGAGCTGAAGGAGACGCTTGGAGAGGACCGGGTCATCCTGGGACTCTCAGGTGGTGTCGATTCCTCCGTAGCAGCCGTCCTCCTCAATAAGGCCATCGGTCATAGGCTCACGTGCATCTTTGTCGATCACGGCATGCTCCGAAAGAACGAGTTCAGTCAGGTGATGAACGACTATAAGGTGCTGGGATTGAATGTTATTGGAGTCGATGCGTCCAAGAAATTCTTTAGCGACCTGGCAGGCGTCACGGATCCTGAGGAGAAACGCAAGATCATTGGCCGCGACTTCATCGAGGTCTTCAACGAAGAAGCCCGTAAAGCAAATGCTTGCGCCCCCTCGGTAGTAAGCGAGCAGACCTCGAGCGCTTCACTCTCCACTCTTCATTCTCCATTTAAATGGCTTGCCCAGGGCACCATTTATCCTGACCGCATCGAGAGCCTGAACATCACAGGTAAGGTCATCAAGAGCCATCACAACGTGGGCGGACTGCCTAAGGAGATGAACCTGCAGCTGTGTGAACCGCTGAAGTGGCTCTTTAAGGACGAGGTGCGCCGCGTGGGCCGACAGTTGGGTATGCCCGAGCATCTCATCACCCGTCATCCCTTCCCCGGTCCCGGACTGGCCGTCCGCATCCTGGGTGACATCACTCCCGAGAAAGTGCGCATCCTCCAGGATGCTGACGATATATATATAAGAGGTTTGCGTGAGTACAAGGTGAAGCTCTCCGGCGAGGAGGCTCGTCGCGTGCTGGCTGCAGGTGTGCCTGCTGCTATGCAGGATGGCGAGATAGAGGTGTCGCTCTACGACCAGATCTGGCAGGCAGGCGTCGTTCTCCTCTCCTCCGTACGCAGCGTGGGTGTGATGGGCGATGAGCGCACCTACGAGCATCCCGTAGCCCTGCGTGCCGTCACCAGCACCGATGCTATGACTGCCGACTGGGCTCATCTGCCTTACGACTTCATGGCCCGCGTATCCAATGAGATTATCAACAAGGTGCGTGGTGTCAACCGCGTCTGCTACGACATTTCCTCCAAACCACCTTCAACTATAGAGTGGGAATAAAAAGAGCCTCCCCCCAGCCCCTTCCCGATGAGGGGGAGACTTTTCGCTAATTCCGAAATCCTGTTATTCCGATATTCCTAAACTACTAAAGACCATAAAACTATGAACAGAAAGAGCATCAATAACTGGGCAATGCTGCTGGTAGCGGCGCTGCTGATGATGACTGTTGCCACAGCCTGCAAACAGAACAAAAATGCCAGTCAGGACGAGGAGACGCAAGAAGAACTGGAGGCGATGGCCGAGGTGACACAAGAAGAGATGGAGGCGTTGGCCGAGGTGCTGCCCAGGTACAGCCTTTTCTCCAGTTTCCAGGAAGGGCTGGCTGCTGTCTGCGATAAGAAGACCGATCTCTGGGGCTTCATCGACAAGAGCGGCAACGAGGTCATACCTTGCAAGTTTGATTACGTCCGTTTCGGTTTCAGCGATGGTGTCGCTATCGTTGAAGTCGAGGACGGACAATTCATCATCGATCGTAAAGGAAAGAAGATAGCTCCGATAGGCTTAGGTTATCACAATGGATTCCACGAGGGACTGCTGGGCCTTATTTCGACGAGTGACGAGGACGGGGAGAAGCAAGGCTTCCTGGACAAGACTGGCCGTATGGTCATCCCCGCTACTTTCGACGCTGTGATGACTGAATGCAGCACCCCGGCTTTCTTCAACGAAGGGCTTGCCCATCTGTATGACTATGAATCCGGCAAATCCATCGTCATCGACAAAAAGGGCAAGACGGTGTTCGAATGCGACGGCCGTATCCAGGATTTCCACGAAGGTCTGGCTGCAGTCTGGAGGAATACCTCTGATCGTGAGGATGAGTACGAGTTCCGCTACGGATTTGTCGATAAGAATTGTGACGAAGCCATACCCTTCATTTTCAATCGCGTAGGTGATTTCAGTGATGGCCTTTGTTGGGCAGAGACCGACGATAAGTGCGGATTCATCGACCATAACGGGGAGTTTGTCTTGACCGACGACTATCAGACCATTGTCCTCTATGAAGACTATGAATGCGAGGAATTTGAACTCTGTCCTTCCTTCAGCGAAGGGCTGGCCTGGGTGTGCAACAAGGATGGTAAGTTTGGCTATATCGACAAGAAGGGCAAGGTCGTCATTCCCTTCCGTTACAAGCCCGGCTACGACGACGAAGGCGAGCTGTACGATGAGCAACCCTGCTTTGACTTCCACGGAGGCCTAGCCCGCATCTGGGACAATAAGACGCGTCTCTTTGGCTTTATCGACCGCAAGGGTAGGGAAGTGTTCCCCTGTCAGTTTGAAACGGCAGAGGACATCAGCGAAGGCGTCGCCCTCATATCGCGTGACGGTGAGTACGGCTTCATCGACGCCAAAGGCAATTGCACACTCGACCTTGACGAATAAGATCTTTCCCCCAATTAATAACCACTTAAACCAACAGACACATGAAAAAAGCGCTTTTATTTCTGACGTTGCTACTGCCGATAGCAGCCTGGGCTCAAGTCGAAAAGATTGAGATTGACGGCATCTTTTATACTTTCACGAAGTCGACTGCAATAGTGGTTGCTCCCGATGAAGGTTTTTATTCTGGCGATGTGATCATTCCCGATCACGTGTACTATTATAAATGGTATTATCCAGTGTGTAAAATCGATAATAATGCCTTTGGCAAAAGCCAAAATCTGACGAGTGTGGTTATCCCAAACACAGTGACAGGCATAGGCGATCAGGCATTTTATTATTGCACCAGCCTGACGAGCATAGAGATTCCCAGTTCAGTCGATAATATCGGCAAAGAGGCGTTCTATGGTTGCTCCAGCCTTACCCAAGTGACTGTGCATCAAAAGAAACCTCTTGAGATTGAGGAAAAGACATTCACAAATAGCAGTAATGCTACGCTCTACGTCCCCTATGGCTGCAAGCGAGACTACTTTGATGCTAAATATTGGAAGGATTTCAAGTTTATTTTCGAGACGGATCCTCAATGTGAAACGCCCATCATCGTATTCGACGATGGTAGAGTGACATTCAAATGTGAGACTGAAGGCGTGAAGTTCTTCTCGACCATCAGCGCTGCTGGTGAGCAGACGTCCACTGACGAAACCATCCTGCTGACTGATATGGCCAACACCTACCGCGTCTGCGTCTATGCCAAGAAGGAAGGCTATCTGGACTCCGAAAAAGCCATTCGCTATTTCCCGTTCAGGGCGTTAAAGGGTGACATCAACGATGACGGCCAGCTGACCATTGCCGACGTAGTCAACATTGTGAACATCATCTTGGGGAACAGCTTTTAGTTCCCCTTTACCTCGGGACCTGCCTATGGTAAGATCATATTGATGACTCCAGCGGCCTCTGCGATGCTGATAGTACCGTCGACGTTGACATCACCGAGCAGGGTCAGGGGCCGTCTCGCCATAGACGGTCATCATGAGCAAGTCTTTGTATTTGCCATTATTGAAATCCTCGAGTGTGGCCCTCCCTCAAGCCCCCGAAGGGGCTAGGGGGTGAGGTCATCCCCCCTCTCCAGTTGGAGAGGGGCCGGGGGTGAGGCCCCACCCCTTCAACATCGGCTCCACCTCCATCGGATAATTCCCGTTCTCCATCATCGCCATCACCCAGGCTAGGTCCTGCCAGCGCTCGGGCTCCTGCCAGGGTGCGGGCAGCGGGGCGTCGGCATCGTGGCGCATGCGGCTGGCCACGAAGTTGATGTAGCGTCCCACGTTGTTGCCGTCCTGCGGCGGTGCCCATCGCGTGATGATCTTGCGGATGGTGTTCAGGTGCCACTTACGGTAGTAGGTCCTGGTGAGCAGCACGAAGGCTGCCCTCCAGCCATATTCCATTGTCTCGAAGGTTACGAACCGGCGGTCCTTCTGTTCCTTCGCCATCCCCATCCACACGGTCTTGGTGCGGATGATGTTCAGGGGATTGTTGTTACGGATTCCTCTTGGTACTTTCATCGTTTTATTCATTTTAAAAAACTCAAATGTCAGGAGTGAATAAGTTATAACCTTATAAGTTCCTCAGGGCAGCTCTTGCACCAGCTTACGATACAGACCATACTTCACTATCTCGACGATGCCTTCACTCACGAAGCGGTTGATGGCCTTCCATGCCGTTGGCTGAGAGACATTGAAGCATTCGGTGAACTGCTGCGTCTTGAACTCGTCGGGCAACTTGCGGAAACACTCCTCATAGCGGGTGCTACGTTTCCTGACAACAAACTCCTTGTTCTGATCAGCGAAGTAATTGTATGCCATCTCGCCGAAGAAGAACTGCTGGCAGCGATACTGAATCTCCATAGCCAGACGGCACAGCCGGCGGTCCCTGTTGTCCATCGTCAGCGTCTTCGACTCCTGCCACTCATCCCAATGGCGCATCAGGATAAAGGGCAGCGAGATGCCTATGCCGTAGTACGGGATACGCTTCAAAAGCGTGCGGTCGGCCTTGTCCCCATTGAAATCCGCTATCTCCAGGTGACTGGTCTGCCATTCGTAGGTCTCGTCGTTCAGCGGCTCTATGGGCAGCTCACCTTCCACTTTGTCTAGTCGGTAGGCCCACGCATGAAGCGTCTCGTTGGCCGACGGGTCTACCTGCTGGTGTCGCTTAGCCATGCCCTTGTCGGGCAATGGTATCACGGCAAGGCGGGTGCTCATACCCGTACCGAAATTACGCTGATTCACCTTCCGGTGCAGGGCATACGGCGTACCGGTATAGATGAAGTTCCAGAACACGTTGAACATGCCTGTCACGCTCTCCTGGTTGGCATACATCTGTCCGTCCTGCTCGTTGTGAAAAGCCTTCAGTTCAAGGATTTCGCGGTCCTTCCAGTCGCCGCCCTTGTTCTGCTTGGTGACGTTGTCCAGCTCTGCGTCGAACGAGAACATGTGCAAATTCAGAGGCATGCCCTGAACCGTCTCTACAGCAGCATTCATGTGGCGGATAAACTCACCCGTAGAGGTACGGGCCGGATGCACCCTGATACCGACGACAGGCCGTTTCAGCGCCTCCTCCTTCTGGGCCTTTGTCGAGGTGGTGCGCTCTGTGCGTCCTTCCTTATAGCGGTTCACGGCATCAATCAGACACTGGTCGGCCTGAATCATCGGGTCGGCAATCTTCTTGTAGAACTTCTCCACAATATTCTTGCCGGCTCCCGGGTCGCCAATGATGAAGATGCAGTAGTTGAGTCGGCGCAGCAGCTCTGGCTCATACCAAAAATGATAGAAAGCCCTCGTCATCAGCGTGCCGAACAATGCCGCACTTGAGAACCACACCGCAGGCAGCTTGTGAGGATGCACATTCAGGAAGAGCTCCTTCAGGCAGGGGTAATACGCTGCCATCTCCAGCAGTTCCTCTGCCCACGTATCGAAGGGCAGGGCCTCCTCCCATCCTGCCCCGGCAGGGCAGTTTCCGCCGTTCTCCCCTCTTTCGGAGGCGCCGGTGGAGGCTCCCGCATCCTTCAATGCCTGCTGCATCTTTCTAGGGATGCCCTTCAGGAACTCATAGCCCTGGGCGCTCTTCACGGTAGCCGAAACATCCTCGTTGCGCTCCTCGATTATCTCCTTCACGAAGGGAGTCTCACGCAGGATCTGCTCTATCAGCACGGGGTCGTTGTCAGTGATGTATCGCAGGTGATCGGCCAGCACCAGGCTAGTCCTATGCCTGTCGCCCTGCTCAATCTTTCTGTTGCCGAGCCAAGCCTCCACAATCTTCTGATAGGGGATGCCGTGATAGGAGGCCCCCTCTGAATCTCCCCGTGGGCAGACTTCAGGTTCTTTCTCTCCCCCTTGAGGGAGTTGGCGGGGGACCGTAGGCTGGCTCTCTCCCTGATGATACGCCTCATCGTATTTCTCGCCGAAGGCATTATCCTGGTAGTTTATCAGCCGTTCCTCGTCGATGAAGATTATATCCTCAGGGGTCGTCAGGAACGCACCTCTGCTGGCATCCTTGCAGGATTCATCGGGGTTAAGTCCCAGTTTCAGAGAGAACGCTATCTGATTGTCTATCAGGTTGCCTACCGCTGCGTCAGCGATAAACACCACCTTCAGTCCTTGACCCGAAGGAGTTACGAAGACAAAGAGAATGCGACGCTTGTCCTCGTCGGAAAGCTTCTCGTATGCCTCCTGCCACACCTTGCGGACATCGCCCTTCACATGGTCAAAGTCAATGACGCACAACCCGTTCAGTTTACAAGCCGCCTGTTTTCTCCAAGCTCCCATCTTCTGCCCCTTTGTAGAAGGAGTCTCGGCATAGGTAGCAATGAATATCACAAACGGCAACGACTTCTTCAGCGAGTCGCAATAAGTTTGCATCTTTTTCGCCAGCGGCAAAGCCTCGAAAGCTTCAGCCTTCTTCTTTCCGTCCTTCTGTTTACGCAGTCGTGCCGGCTCCTCAATGCAAAACTTCTGAAACTCCCCGTCCCGGGCCCACTCCTCCTGCAAGGCAGAGTCCGCAACGATGGAGGGCATATGATCCCTCCATCTGCGGTGCTCCTGAGTAAGCCAACGAGTCTGTGGGCTGTCCACCAATTGGTGAAGCAACTGCTGCGTCACTATTTCTGTGGGCAGACTGAATTCTCGTTGAAAGCAAAACATTTGTCTATCTTACTTGTTAGGTTGTACAACTCTCTCCTTACGTCTATCAGTCCTTGTACGTCGAAGGTCAGCCAGGCCACAACCTTGCCCTCCTTCTTCGAGAAACGAACCTTGACGTTCGCCTCGTTCAGCAGGTATTCGCCGTCTGGCATCTGCGGCTCCTCAATCTGGATGTCCTTAGTCAGCTTTGCCAACTCCTTGTGGAAGAAGGCAGCCTTATCCTGCACATCCTCAGGACACTTCAGTTCGATACACGTCAGCGGGTTCTTGCCGTTGGTCACATACCGTTTCGACTTACCCACCTTCTTCACATCCTTCTGACTGGGCTCGCCCTGAACCTGTGGATCCACCTCAATCGAACCGTCATCATAGATGCGGGTGTTCGACTTAAACGACTTCTGCAGTTTCCTGCGGGGAGCAACTGAGGACTGTGCCTCAGTATTCTGCTCCTGAACTTTTTTTTCATCTGTCTTTTTCATTTCTTCTAAAAGTTCTAAAAATTCCAGCGTCATCCTTATGTTCGTATTCCTTATTTAATCATTTCCGTCAAACACTCGAACAGCGCCAGGCTCTGCGGCAGCACCTGTGGAATATCCATCCTTGCAGGTTTCAGCACCGTGTTCAGCTGCTGGTAAGCATCCCAATACGACACAGGTTCGTCATGCCGCATCAAGGCTATCAGCTGCTCCGAAGTCTCGTTGATTTGGCTCGAGTTCAGCGGATAAGTCTGCGCCACGCGCAACACGTCGTTCTGCGTATCGTGCAGGATGCGTTTCTCTACCAAGATACCTATCAGCCTCAGCATGTCGTCGCGATTCATCTGTGCCGACTTCAGGGCACCCATGCGCTCACGGCGAATCTTCTGGAATGGCTCGTAGTCATCAGCCCACTGCTGCGCCCTCGCCAGAACATCGTCCACGCTCAGTTTTTCTAACCTCTTACCTCTAACCTCTGACTTCTGCATGCCCCAGCATGCATAGTTGCTCACCACATCCTGCGCCCCCAGAATCGTCTGGTTGTGGCACACCTTCACCATCGGACCGATACCCAGCTGGATACCCTTCTGATGGTACGCCACCGCCAGGCACGTCACCAAGTCATCCGTTTCGTCGCTTCGGATCTCGATGTTGGCATACACCCTTCGCAGCAGATGCGCCTCGACGGCACGCTCACCATACTTCTCCTCCAGCTGCGGCAGCAGCGTCACACCCGGACGTTTCGAGTCGCGGTTGGCGGCAGCAAAGATTTCCTGCACCACCGGCTTCAGACTGCGACGTTCAAAAGCCTCCAAGACCTGTCCTATCAGTTCGAAGTGGTAGATACCGCCGACGGGCTGACC
>JAEEGK010006090.1_pt1 | contig 29037 bp, 19 predicted proteins | sample 8958771 | NCBI WGS metagenome assembly JAEEGK01 (sample SAMN16246547, study PRJNA631951) | gut metagenome | biome: gut microbiome; feature: rumen; material: SC-attached | host: Bos | place: Iran: Karaj | collected 2018-10 | reverse complement strand
CAATCCCCAATCCCCAATCCCCAATCCCCAAATAATCAAAAAAATTTATTTTTAATATAAAGGACTAAAATTTTTTCATAATTTTTTAATATATTAAATATGTAATTTATTTATATATGAAAAATAATTAAAAAATTAATTTTTATAACAAAATAAACATAACTTATATAAATTAAATATTTAAGATTATGATTATATATTAATATTAATAATTTAATATAAAATTAAGATTCAAAAAATATAAAAAAGATGATAAGAAAAAATTCTATACGAGATAATCAAAATAATGATGATAATGTAGATAATAATGAATACGACAATGAAGCAGAATTTGAAATTTCAGGTGATGGAAATAATAATGATAAAAATAAATCAGAAAATGAAAATTCAAAAAATCAAGATCAAAAAAGAAGTGGTTCAATATCATCAATGTCATTAAAACAAACAAATTCAACAGTAATTGGAGGAAATACAAAATATGTTCCACCTTGGAAAATAAATTTAAGAAAATTTTTAGATTCAATTCCAGTACAATTAACAATGTCAATATTTACAGTATATGTATTATTTGCAGATGATATAAAATGTATATGTACAAAAAAAGATGCAGATGCTCCATTTAGTATAATTGTAATTATTTTAATGTCAATTTTTTTTATTGAATTAATAATTTCTGCAATTTCCTTAGAAGATTATTTTCTAGGTTTTTATTTTTGGTTAGATTTTGTTTCTCTTATTTCAATGTTATTAGATATTCATTGGTTTTATGATTGGATGATTAATACAATTTCTGGTGCTGGTTCTTCAAGTGGAGGATCAGGTGTTAAAAAAGCTAAAACTATTGGTGCTATTGCTAAAGCTGGAAAAAGTGCTAAAATTGCTGCTAGAGCTATTAGAATTTTAAGAGTTTTAAGAATTATTAGATTAGTTAGAATTAGTAAATTATATAAAGCTAGAGAAAAAATTATTCAACTTGATATGAAAAAAAAAGAAGAAGAAAAAAAGAAAGAAGCTCAAGAAAGAGAAAGAAAGAAAGAAGAAGAAAAAAAAAAGAAAGAAGAAGAAATGAAGAAATTAAAAGATAATGGAGAACAAGTTGAAGATAAAAAAGAAGAAAAAATGGCTATAAAACAGAATGTGAATGGATAAGAAAAAATAAATATAGAAGATGAAAAATTAAAAAATGAAGAAAAAGAAAAAGAAGAAGACAAAGATAAAGAAAAAGATAAAGAAAAAGAAGATGAAGAAGATGAAAATTCAGAAACAAATACAGAATCAAAAGGAGAAACAGGTGAAGTTCCAGAAGAATCAAAAGTAGGAAAACTTTTAGCAGATAAAACAACTAAAAAAGTTATAATATTAATATTAAGTATGATGATAGGAATTATATTATTTAATACATCATTTTACCTTGAGAAAAAAACAGGAATGGAAATGGGATTAAAAATTTTTACTAATTTTGCTTCAATGAATGATCCAGATTTAAATTTAACTTTTTCAATATATGTTTCTGAAAATTTAGGAACATCATCACCAATGGTTTATGCAAAAGTAGGTTATTTAGAATATGGTAAAAAATCATATGCTAATCATTTAAGAGAACAAGAAAGAAATGCATATAGTGAAGATTGTTCTCAATTAATTATTATTGATGGTACACATTCAATTTGTGAAGCAACTTTTGATGTTACTTCTTCTAATAGATTAAGTGCAATATTAAATATTATTAAAACTTGTTTTATTTGTGTTGTTTTAACTTTTAGTTCATATTGTTTTAGTAAAGATACTTCTGAATTAGTTCTTGAACCAATTGAAACTATGATTGAAAAAGTTAAACAAATTACAAAAAATCCTATTGAAGCTCTTCAAAAAAATGAAAAAGATGAAATTACAAAAGCACTTTTACAAGAAGAAGAAGAAAAAAATGCATTTTGTCATTGTGGAAAACAACCTCAACAACAAAGTTCATATCAAAGGAAAAAAAAACAAGCTCCATTAGAAACTGAAGTTTTAGAAAATACAATAACAAAAATAGGAGCATTATTAGCATTATCATTTGGTGATGCAGGTTCAGAAATTATAGCAAAAAATATGCAAAAAAATTCATCAGGTGAAGTTAATCCTATGATTCCAGGTAAAAAAGTATGTGCAATTTATGGTTTTTGTGATATAAGAAATTTCACAGACACAACTGAAATTTTACAAGAAAAAGTTATGGTTTTTGTAAATGAAATTGCAGAAGTTGTTCATGAATTAACATCAGAATATGGAGGAAGTGCAAATAAAAATATAGGAGATGCTTTTCTTTTAGTATGGAAATTCCAAGATAGATTTTGTTATACATCAAAAAAAACTAAAGAATTACAAGTTTATAATTGTGAACAAGTAAATCAATTATGTGATATGGCATTAATATCAATTATATTAGTATTAGCAAAAATATATAAATCAAAAACTTTTGATAAATATAGAACTAATGAGAAACTAATTAAAAAATTTAATGGTTATTCTGTTAAATTAGGTTTTGGTCTTCATTTAGGATGGTCAATTGAAGGTGCTATTGGTTCTGCTTTTAAAATTGATGCTTCTTATTTATCACCAAATGCTAATATGGCAAATACTTGTGAAGAAAAAACAAAAGATTATGGTGCTTTAATGATAATGACTGATAAATTTGTTGAAAATTTAAGTCCAGAAGCACAAGAAAAATGTAGAATTGTTGATATTATTAATGGAGATGAAGTTATTGGTTTTTATACTATTGATTTAGATTTAAGTGCTTTAACTATTGATGAAGAAGAAAGTGATTCTCAAAATTTTTTTAATAAAGATGAAGTAACTAGAAAAATGACAAAATATCAAAAAAGAGTAAAAAGAAAAAAAAATTTAGATGATGCACTTGCAAATCCTCCTAAAAGAAAATTTTGGTTAGATTTTGTTGAAAGTTCTGAAGATTTTACTACAATGAGAGGAATTTATACTGATGATTTTTATAGATATTATAATGAAGGTTTTGATGAGTTTAATTTTGGTGATTGGAAAAAAGCAAAAAGATTATTAGAAGAAGTTTTAAAAATTAAAGCTGATGATAAACCAACTTTGAGAATGTTAGATAAAATGAAAAGATATAATTATCATAAACCTGCTGGTTGGATTGGAAATACTGAATAAATTTACTTCTTTATTTGAAATTTAAATATTTGATTTTTTAATTATTTTGTTTTAATTATTTTATTTTTATTTACTCTATTTTATTCTGAAATTTAAAAAAAAATATAAATATAAATTTAAAATAAATTTAAAATTTAAATTTTAATGGTTGATGAATTAAATGATAAATCATTAGCTGAAGAAATAATAACAATGAAACAAAATGGAAAATTAATTCCTTTTAGTTTTTCTAATTCTATGAATATTCAAAATGAAGATAGGGAAAATTTATTAAATGAACAAGAAAAAATTGAACAAGAATTTTATGGCGCACCTATTTCAACTTTAAGTGATGAATTATTTAAAGATTTTGAGGATATAATGAAAAATGTTATTATAAATTTAGAAAAAGAATTATATCCTATTTTAATAAAAAATTTTAAAGAAGAAGAAGTTAATAATATAATCAAAAATTTTTCTAATAGTTTTTTAAAAGATATTTTTAATTTTTATTTAGATGATGGAGAATTAAAAATGAGAGAATTTTTAAAATTTTCAGAAATTGAAAAAGAATATGAAGATTATATCATTAATAAAAAAAAAATTCCAAATGAAAAATTAATTGAAAATCAAACTCATGAATTAGATAAATTATTTAATAAAGAAAAAAATGAATATTATGAATTAATGAAAGAAAATATAAAATTAAGAATTGATATTCAAGTTCAAGAATTGATTAATTCATATAGGTCAAATTTATTTATAAAAAATATAAATGATAATATTGATTCTCAAATTAAATTAATTAATCAAAAAATTGAAGAAAAACCAAATTTTCAAATTATGAATAATAATTTAAAAATTATTGACCAACAATTAAAAGAATTTACAAATTTAATGAATAATTTTTAAAATTTTTTTTAATTAAAATATAAAAAAAATTTATTTGTTAATATGATTATCAAAATGTTTTGAAATACTACCATTTCCAAAACTATTTGTATCTGATGATAAAGATTGAATTTCAATATAGTTTTTTGCAAATTTATTTAAAATATTATTTTCAATATTTTTTTTATTTGAAAAATTAACTAATTTGTCAATTTTCATTTTTTCTTTAAATAATTCTTTTTCATTACATTTACTTTCTGTTCTAGTATTTTCATTACCTATAGTAAATTTATTGTGTAAAATTATATTACTTTCATTTTCATCTGAATTTGTAATTAAAGGTTCTTCTATTGTTATATAATTTTCATCATTATTAAATTTATTATTTTTTTTTAAATTTCCAAAAGAAAATAAAGTATTATCAATATTTTCATAATATAATATTCTATTTTTATTATTATCATTTTTTAATTTATTTTTTTCTAAATGATTTTTTATTTTTTCATATTCTTTATCATATAATCTATTAATAATTTCTTTATTATTAACATTTTTATTTTTATGAATAGAATTTTTTTTAATATTATCTAATATTTTTTTTTCTTCTGTATCTTTTTTCTTTTGATAATTCATTTTATTTTCAATAGATTTTGTTCTTCTTTCATTGAAATTCATTGTAACTATATAATTTTTATTTTTAATAAGATTTGGAGAAAATGAATATCTTTCATTCTCTTTTTTCTGGTTTTCTAACTCTTTTTGTTTATAAAATTTTGCATCATTATATAATTTTTTATAATAATTTAAGTCTGATTTTATTTTGTTATGAAAAAATGTTTCTTCTTTAAAATTTGTTTTATTTTTAGAATTACTTAATGTTCTTATATGAGAATAATTTTTATTTATATTAGGTTTAAATGTACAATCTTTTTCAATATCAATATTTTTTTTTATTTTCATGTTTAAAATCTTTTCATTTACTCTTTCTAAATGTTCAATTTCATTTTTATAAAAATCATATTCTTGAAATTTTGAATTATTTGATATATTATCTAATGTATTATATTTTTTATTTAAATTTTTATTTTTATTATAATAATTTTTTGATGTTAATAAATTTTGTGAAGATATATTTCCATTATTTAATGTATTTATAATTAATTCTTGTTTTGATTTTTTATTCTTATTTATTAAATTTGAAAAGCTTTTTTTTGAATTTATACTAGATGTATCTAAAATTGGAATATTATGTTTCTTTGACATATCTGTTTTTTTTTCATAATAAGGCTGAAAATTTTTATTAATTCTAGGTGAAAAAGTGCATTCTTTTTCATCATTATCTATTATTAAATTTTTATTTGAATTATAATTTAAATTTTTAAAAGTAGGTTTTTCTATTTTTGAATTTAGTAATTTTGTACTATGACTAGGGAAAAAAGTATTATTTTGGAATTTAGTAGTTTGTTTTTTTTTAATTAATTTAAAAATAAACTTTGATAAAACATTTCTTAAATTTAAATATAAAATGGTTTTCATAATTTTAATTGCTTTATATTTAGATATTATTCTGTTGTTTTTATATGAGTTTATGACTCTATTTGCATATTCATATAATTTTTTCTCATCTTGAGAAATTATTTTCATATATGTAAATAATGAAATTTTTAAAATATCATCATTATTTTTCATTGAACTTTTTTTTAAATAATCAGAATAAATATTTAAAAATAAATTTACATTATCATAATTAATTATTCCAATATCATTAAAGTATTCATATATTTTAATTGAATTTTCTTCTTCAACATTCATTTTTTATTTAAATTTAAAGAAATAAATAAAATTAAAAAATAAATAATATATATAATTTTTATTTATTATGAAAATTTAAAATCATTAGTAACAGTTGTATTTCCAGAATAAATAGATATTTTTGATTTTTTAGAATCAGTTAAATTTATATTATTATTTATATTAACAGATTTATTTATTTTATTTTTATTTCTTTTAAAAGAAGAAAATGTATTTATATTTGAATAAGAATATTTTTGTTTATTTTGATTAGAAATATCTAATGATAAAAATTTTTTATGTGTAATTGATAAATCTGGAAAAATTGTTTTTATTGTTGTTTTGGTCTCAGAATCATTTATTTTATGATGATGATTTAAATAAATTTTTGAAAATATATTTTTTAATTTTACATATTTATTATTATTTGTTTCTAATAAGAAAAATTTAAATAAATCTAATTCATTTTGACAATTTTTTTTTAATAAATTTATTTTATTTTGTTTTATTAATTTACAAATATCAATATAATCTTTATTATTATTATATCTTTTATTTAATATTTTAATTTTCGATAATTGTTTATTTAAAATTTTAATTTCAGAAATATATTGATTGATTCTTCTTTGTCTAAAATTATTTTTTAATTCATAAACTTTTAAAGTATAATGATAAGTTAAAATTAATTCCAAAATTTTTTCAAAACAAAGTTCAATTTCTAATTTAAAAAATTCATGATTAATATTTTCTAAATAATCTTTTGTATAAAAAATTTCAAAATCATTTTTTAATCCTAAAAATTCAGCATCAATAGGATTGTCTTCAATATTTTCATTAATTTCATCATTATCTGAATTAATAGAATGATTTATTAATAAATTATTATATTGTTTAATAGATAAATTTTCTTCAGGTTTTTTTGTTATATTATCATCTGGAATATCACTTAAATGTTCTTCTTGTTTAATTATTAAATCATTTATTGATTTATTTAATTCATCTTCATTAATATCCTTTAAATTAATATCATTATTTTGATTTATAATATCCATAATTTCAATTGAACCAAATGGTTCAATTTTTTTATTTTCAAAATGTTCTTTTGAATTACTTTTAATTTCATTATAAAAATTATTATTACTTTCATTTAAGAAATTATCTTCTTGAAATAAATTTATATTATTTAAATTCTTTTTTAGATTGTTAACATCATAAGAATTATTTATATCAAATTTATTTATTTTTTTTTCTTCAGTTAAAAATTTTTTCTTTGATTTATTATTTTTTGATAATTTACTTGTTTTAGAAAGATTTTGTTTTGAATGTGTTCTTTCTTTTTTTTTTAAATCTTCATCATTATCATTTATAAAAGAATTAGAAGTATAATTTATTTGTCCAAAGATATTAGTTGTTGATAATGCCATTTTTTCCTTTTTATAAATTATACTATTTGGTCTATTTTTTTTCTTGTGTGTTTTATTTAAAAAAGAAATTGATTTAATATTATTAATTTCATTTCTTGTTAAATTTTTTGAATTAATTTTTCCATTATAATTTTTTAATAAAGTATTATTTGAATATATTGGTATAAATTTATTTAATACAGGTGATTTAGATTTTAATATTTCTTTATTATTTTGTATTTTATTAAAGTTATCTATTGGAATAAAATTTGTTTTATGTTTTTCTTTGTTTAAAATTGTTAAATGTATTTTTATTTTAAGAAAATCAAGTATATTATTTAAAATATCATTTTTAATATTATTACTTTTTTTTATTTTTTTTTCTTTTAATAATTTTAACCATGTTATAATATTTTTACTTGAATTTATTAATAACATTTTATTTAATTCTATTTTACCTTCTCCTAATATTTGATTTTGATATTTTTTTTTAATTAAAACATTTATTATAGAGCAAGGCATCAAAGAAAATTCTTTATTTATAATATCTTTAAGTAAATATTCATTTTCATTAATATGTATTATTAAATCATTATCTTTGGAAAGTTCATTAATTGATGGAAATATATCACTTATTTTTATTTTTATTTCCATTAAAAATATATTAATTAATTAAAATAAATTAGAAATATTTTTTTATTTACTTTTTCAATATATAATAATATATCAAAATTAGATTCTATATGTTTAAATATCTTTTTTTATTTTAAAAACCAGATTTACATTTTTTTTTATAACTTCTCTCTATTTCTAATTACTTTAAATTAAATGAAAAATAATAATTTTTACTTTTCATTGTTTAATTTAGAATGATTTATTTATTAAAAAACGTAAACAGAATTAAAAAAAATAATTCTTCTATTATAATTTTGAAAAAATATAAATTTCTTACACTTATAAAAAATTATAAAAACTATGGAAGGAGAAAACGACATTGATATGGCAGAAGTAAAAATATAATATAAAATAAATAATTAAAATAAAATAGTGTGTAAACAAAGAAGAAAATTTAGAACTTCAAAAATTAACAAACAATAAATTAACAATAAATGATTTTTCAATAATAAAAGTAATTGGAAAGGGTTCATATGGGAAAGTTCTTTTAGTAAAAAAAACTGATAATAATAAAATATACGCAATGAAAGTATTGAAAAAAAAGCAAATGATAAAAAGAAATCAAGTAGAACACATAAAAGCAGAAAGAAAAATAATGGAATTAATTGATCATCCATTTATAGAAAAATTACAATATGCATTTCAAAATCCTCAAAAATTATATTTAGTAATGGATTATTGTCCAGGAGGAGAATTATTTTTCCATATTCAAAGAGTAGAAAGATTCAATGAAGAAGCAGTCAAATTTTACGGAGCTCAATTAGTATTAGCAATAGAACACTTACATAAAAATAATATAATATACAGAGAGTAAAAAAAAAATATATAATCTTATATAAAAATATAGTTTAAAACCAGAAAATGTTTTAATAGATCAAAATGGTTATATTAAAATAACAGATTTTGGTTTATCAAAAGAGAATATTACAGATAATCACAGTGCAAAATCATTTTGTGGAACACCTGAATATTTAGCACCAGAAGTAATTGAAGCTAAAGGACATGGACAAGCTGTTGATTGGTGGTCATTAGGTTCAATTTTATATGAAATGTTAACTGGAATGCCTCCATTTTATGCAAGAGAAAGAGATAAATTATTTAAAATGATAAGATATTCTAATGTTAAATTTCCTAAATATTTATCTAAAGAAGCTGTTTCTTTATTAGAAGGTTTTTTTATTAAAGATCCTGATAAAAGATTAGGTTCTGGTGAATATGGTGTTGATATGATTAAGAAACATCCTTTTTTTAAAAATATTGATTGGGATGCTATTTTGCAAAAAAAAATTAAACCACCTTTTACTCCTAGAATTAAAAGTGAAGTTGATACTAGATATATTGATAAAGAATTTACTGATGAACCTCCTATTGATTCTATGAATCCTGGTGATAGTTTAGAAGAAAATCAAAATCCTTATGTTGGATTCTCATATGATCCTAGTAAAGATATAGTTAAAGGTGATGATAAGTAAATAAAAAAAAATTTTTTATATTATTTTTTTTATTTTTATTTTGTTTATTTTTATATTTTATTAATTTTGTTTATTTTTATTAAATTATTTTTTATTCTTCATTTAAAGTATATTTTGTTTTTTCTTCTATTGAATTTGTTTCATTGTAATTTTCATTATTATTTTCAATATTAATATCTATATCTTTAATTTGTTCTAAATCATTTTCTAATTTATATTCTTTAATAATTTCATTTTTTATATATTCAATAGCAGCATTAATTGTAGTATTATAATAACCAATTGTTGTTGATTTTGTTGTTCTTGTTGTAAATTCTTGAATTAATTGTTTATGAATTAATAATTTTGGATAATCACTTTTTATTACTATTAATACAAAAATAATCATAAGTTCATCTGCCGTTATATTTAAAAAATATGGATTTATATATTTTTCCATTCCTTTCCAATAATTATTTATACTTTTTGTTATTGTTGAACTTATTGATGCTATTTTCATCATTTTTTCATATGGTATTTTTATTGATTCTAATTGTTTTATCTTTTTTATTGAAGTTGTTAAATAATTTATTTGAATTTTATTTTTTATATTATAAATATTTTCATAGTTAACATCATATTTTTTTTTTGCATATATTTCTTCTTGTAATTTATTTGTTTCTTCATCTAAAGAAAATTTTGGAGGAATTTTTAAATCTTTAGGAGTTAATTTTTGAACTACTTTTAAAATTTTAGCAAAGTTAATCATTTCATCTTTTAATAAAAAAGAAAATAATTGAAATAGACTTTGATATAAATGTTCATTCATAAATAATATATGAGAAATTATATTAATTGTTTCATCTTTTTCTTCATAAAAACATTCTAAATCTATTGATTTTGAATACATTAATTTCAATGAAGTTTGACATTTAATTACAAAATTTTGAATATGTTTTACCATTTCATCACATGTATTTTTTACATTTTCTTTAAATTGTTTATCATTACTTTTATTATTATTAAAATACTTATTTTTTTGTTGTATAACTTTTGATATTTTATTTCCAAAAATATGAATAAGAATATAAATAGGATGATCTTTATTAGAAATATGATTCTTAAACATTTTTAATATTTCTTTAAGTCTTTTTTTTACATTTATAATATCAAGACCTAATTCATTTTGATTAAATGATTCATTTATCATAGAATTAATTGACATTCTTATATTATCATTATTTGTATTATTAATATCAATTCTAGATATAGTTAAATTATCTTTATTATCATCTTTAAAAATATTTTTTGATAATGTATTAATTAACATTTCTTCATAATCATTTTCATTATTTTCATAATTACATAAATTTTCAAAATTTATAGGTTTATTTTTTAATTCAAAATCTTTATAAAAAGCACAAGAAGTATATTTTTTCTGAGAAAAAAATAATTCTTTTTCAACTTCTGAAGCAAGTTCATAATACCAAATAAGCTGTTCCTCTTTTCCAATTCTTTCAAAATAATTAATTATATAAACTTTCCAATCAATTGACTTTAATTTTTCCATTGATAACATATTAGTTCTCATTGCTACTATTTTATCATAATATTTTTTTTCTAATGCCAAATTTACATTATATGGATTTTTGTGAACTTCTCTATAATATAAACGTAATTTTTGTTTTGATAATGATAAATAATCATTCTCTAATTTATTTTGAGAATTTCCCATTTTTAATATACATTTTAATATTATTATTTTTTAATTTATTTTTTTATAAAAATGGTTTATTTTAAAAATTTATTTTTTTTATATAAAGATGAATTTATTGAAATTTTTTGTCCATTAAAAATTGGAATTGTTCCTAATGAAGAAGATAAATTAATATTTGTATTATTTTGATTTATATTATTTTCAAATTTTTTCTCATATTTTAAAATAAAATCTTCTTTATTTTTAATATGATTTTGAAACACTTCTTTCCCATTACTATTTAAACTTTGTTTTGAATTTATTCCCAAGAAAAAATATGGTATTTGAAAATTCAATAATTTATCACACATTTTATCTTCTTTTGATAAAAATTCAATATATTTTTCTAAATCACTTGAAATTTGTTTTTCAGGAAAAGTTTCATTATCTTGTTTATTTTGTATATTTAAAATATTTTTTTGTGTGTCTTGATCACTTTTATGTTGATCAATTCCTCTTAAATCTAATTTCTTTATTCCTTTAAAATTTTTAGTTTTTGAATTATTAAATAAAATAGAATGATTATTTGTATTATCAATCGATTTACCAAAATTAGTTAAATTACTTGTAATACCTTCAACATCCATAATTTAATTTTTCATATTTTTAAAAATTTCAATAATAAAAAAAATAAAAAATACATTAAAAAAAAAACAATAATTAATATACCAAAAAAAAACAAACATAAAAAAAAAAATAAAAAGATGATGATGAATACAGGTTCAATAAATTTACCATATATTTATCCTCAAATGAACCCACAATTAATATCAGAGCAAAATAATCAAATAGAAAAATCATTAGGATTTGTTCAAAATCGTTTAATAAGAAGTATAAGTGCAAATAATCCATTTGTAAATTATCCCCTTTATCCAAATGATATGAGTAATTTTTGTTTTAATTACCCAAATAGTTTATTTTATTATCGTCCAATAAGATATTTTTTCCAAAGACCAGTTCAATTAGATGGAGAAAATTGTTTTCCTCATCAAAAGAAAGTTTTAGATCAATTAATTTCAAGAGATAATAAAATTAGAAGTATGTTAGAAAATAAAAATGTAAAATATGGTATTCCAAAAAAAATGGAAGATATATTAAAAAATGGAGAAATTGTACATTATCCTACTTCTACTGTTGTTTCTGCTGCTGATTTAAAGAAAAAACAAGAAGAATATAATAAATTAATGGAAAAAATAGAAAAATTAGGACCTGATGGTCAAAGAAAAATAAGAAGAAGAAATAATGAAATTAGAAATATTATGAGAAAAATAGTTTTCTTTAATGATTTTTGTTTAGATTTAAGAGCAAATGCAAAAGCAATTCAAAATTTAAAAAAAAATGAATTTACTTATGTTCAAGCAACAAAAGCAAGTATTCTTGAAATAAAAGAATTTATTTTAAGAATTTTAGGTAATGTTGAAGATTTTTGTGTTAAATATTTAGGTGAAAAAATTACTTTTAGAACTCGTGATCAAAAAATTAAAGAACAATCAATTTTTGTTATTAAATCATTTTTACATCAATTATTTAATGATCTTTCATCTGCTTTTGTTCAAAAAAGTGATATTCCTGAAGGAATAAAAAATTTATTTAAATCATTTATTAAAGAAAAAAGTTCATTACCTCCTGGTTTTTTAACAACATTTGAATTTAATAGACTTGATTTTGATATTAATTGTAAATTAAATAATATGAATTTAGATAGACAAGCTTTATTAATTGGATTCATTATTTTATATAGAATTTTATTAATTGATATTTTTAAAAATTACTTAAATTACTTTCCTAAAATTAAAGATATGGGAAATCCAGTTGCTGATATTTTAGATCAAAAAATTAAAAATAAAAACCCAACTCGTAAAAGTAAATTAGTATTAGGGAGAAAAAAAAGTTCTTTTTTAGGAAATCAAGATGATGATCAAGTTAATTTAATTGAAAAAATGAATGGTAAAAATGCAGATACAAAATTATTATATTATAAAAAGAAAAAAATACAAATTAGAAAAAATTTACAATATAATTTTAATTTCTTAATACAACTTCTTCATACAATATTTAGAAAAGCATTTGAATTAAATCCTCCTAAATTTAATGATTATTATAAAAAAATACATTTATATGGTTTAATGGTATTTTCTGGTGAAGAAGGTGATAAAAGAAAAATTTATGATGGTAAAAATGATGATATTGAAATAATGAAAGGAATATATGAAACAAATCCAGATTGTATAGATTTTTTAAATGAAAATGCAAGATGGACAAATATGTATCAATTAAATACTAAACAATTTTGTACTGATTTTGCTAAGTTAATTATGGAAGGTGATACTCCTGTTCAAAATATTGATTTTGAAAGCCAAATTGCTAGGACTATTAATAATTATAATTCTCAAAATAATAGTGGAGGTGATAATGGGGAAGAAGATGAAAATGGAAATGAAGATGAAAATGGAAATGAAGAGGAAAATGAATCATAATTGTTATTTTTTTTTAATTGTTTTGAATTCTTATGAGAGTTTTTTTATATATTTATTTTTTTTTTTTATTTTTGTATTTTTTTCTCTTTTATAAAGTAATTAGATAATAAATTTAATGAGGTTTTTTTTAGTTTTTGAAAAAAAATGTTAATATTAAATATTTATATTATAAAATTATTTATTATTTTTATATAATTGATTATACATTTCAAATTGATTTGTATTCATAAAATCATAATATTTATCTCTTATTTTATAATTTTTATTTATTTGAGGAGTAAAAGTTGGTTGTGATTCTTTTAATTTTTTTTGAACAAAATTATTTTTATTATTACTAGAAATATATATTCTTTTTATAAAATCTTCTCCTTTATTTCTTACTATTTTTTCACTTTTTTTATTTATTTCTGGTTTAAATTTTAATTCATCATCTGCTTCAAATTCTTCAATTTCATCTTTTAATTGTTCTAATCTTATTTTTCTTTGTTTTTCCCATTGATTATTTCTATTAATCCAATTTTGAAAATCTTGTTTAGTATATTTTTCATTTAATCTATAACTTTCCATATCCTTTATTTCTCTTTCAAAATCCATTTCTTCTCTTATTTTATTTAAATTTTCTTGATAATGTTCATTTATTTGATTTAATCTTTTATATATTGGAATATTATTTTTTGTCATTTTAATTGATGTTTTATTTATTGTTGGTTTTTTTTTCATTTTACTTAATTCATTCTTTATTTTCTCTTGTCTTAATTGTTCTAATCTAATTTCTTTTTTTATTTTTAAAGCCATTTCTTTTTCATAAACATTAAATTTAAAATTAGTATTTTGTTTATTATTATATTCTTTAATTACATCAATATTATCATTTGTTAATTTTATTTTAGGAGGATTTTTTTTTGAATATGGTAAATAAATATTATTTGCATATGAATTAAAATTTGAATTATTACTATCAATTATATTTACATGAGAATTTGATTTCTTTATAGTATCTGAATTAGTTTCTCTTGGATTTAAAAAATCATAATCTAAAATTGATATTGGATTTTCATTTGATTTTTCATGATTATCAAATTTAGTATTTGAAGATAATGGTCTTTTATAATAATACATATTATCTAATAATCTTTTTGAATGTGGTTTAGAAAAAATTAATATATCTCTTAAAGATTGAGTTGAAGAAGAATTAGTTGTTTCATTTAAACTTTTCATTTAGTAGATTAAAAATTAAATTTAAATTAAGAAAATTTTTTAATAAGTTTAATGAATTTTTGAAAAAAAAAATTTAATTATAAAATTACATTTTATTATTATATAATATTATGACTTAATAAATAAATAATCTTAACATTTATAAAAATAATAATAATTAGTGTAATATGAAAATAATTCATTTAAATTTGTTAAAATAAAAAAATTAACAAAATAAATCTTTATAGAGAATAATATATATTTTATAACGATAAAAATTATAATAAAATTAATAAAATTTTTTTACCATTAATTTTAATTATAAAGAGTTTATTCATTAATAAAAATTCCAAAATCAATTTCTTTAACAATAATATAAGATAAAGATTTCCTTAAATATTGTTCAATATTCCCTTTACTTAAATTATAAAAATTATCATTTTTATTATTATCCATATCAACAAAACCAACAGTTTTATGCATTTTCAAATGAAATTGATATTCACTTTTCAATTTAAAATCACAATGACATTGAGGACATTTATAATAACTAAAAAAAAATAATAATAAAAAAAGTATTTTACTTTGTTTGATGATGTTTATATTTATAATGTTCTCTTAAATGTGAATCAGTTTTACAACTAAAATTACACAAAGTACATTTAAACGAATTTATATTTGAATGTGATTGAATATGAACTTTTAAAGTTCCTTTTTCTGCAAATGATTTTTTACATATTGAACAAGTATATGGTTTAATTCCTTTATGTGATAATTCATGAACATATAATCTATATCCAGTTCTAAAAGTTTTCCCACATTCAGGATATAAACATTGATATGGTGCTATATTTTTATGAATTGCATTTATATGCTTGTTTAATACTGTCATATTTACAAATGATTTTCCACATATTAAACATTTTGGCTTTTTATATTTTTTTTATATAAAAGTATTTTTACTCTTGGTTGAGGTGTTTCTAATTCCATTATTATAAAATTTAATATATTAAAATTTTTTTATTTTGGAATTTTATATATTATAAAATTAAAATTTTATTTTTTTTTTACTTGCATATGGAATTATATTATTATTTTCTAAATAAAATTATTAAGGTTTATAAAAGAATTATGGTATGCTTATTTATAAAAATATTAAAAGAACATTTCATTTATATCAATTTAAGTTAATTCTTATTTTTAAAAATGATAAGAGTAAATAAATAATTTTACTCATTTTATTATTTTTATTCAATGAATAATTTTTTTATTTTTAACAAAAAAGAACTTTCATTTATTTGATTTTTTCATTTAATATATCAATTTATATTATTCAAATATTATTATTATTTTTTTATTATTTTTAAATATCATCAATTTTTTAAACAATAAAAATAGTTTTTAAAAACTTTAACTAACATTTTTAGATTTTATTAATGATTTATATATTAAATTTTTTCCTATTATTTATTTGAAAAGCTTTGGGGGGAATTCATTTATCTATAAATTTAAAAAAATAAATTATAATATATTAAAAAAATAAGTATAATTTTTATAAACTCAAAATATATAATTCATGGTTTATTAAAAGATTTAATTGATAATTGTTGAAAAGAATATATAAATTATAAATATACATTAATTTGAGTTAAAAAAAGCTTGAAATTATTTCAATCGAAAAAATATTATATGAGGATAAATACTTATTAAATATATGAAAACAATTATAATATAAAGAAAAATCAAATAATCAAAAAATAATCCATTTTTTAATTCACAATTTCAATTTAATAAAAAAATGATAATGTGTTTGCTCAAGTAAATAATATATTATATAAATTTTTAATTAAAATAAAATATAAAAAAAAGTTATATTATAGAAACCTATAAAAGATATATTAATTTCTTTTTGTTCTATTTTTAAAAAAAAACAGTAAAAAAAACCAAAAAATTTTTTAAAAAGGAAAATAATACTTTCTAAAATAATTATTTTTTTAATTACGTAATAAAATTTAATAATAAAAAACATCCAAAAAAAAAAAAACCAATACACCAAAAAAAATTCTCTATTCAAATAATAAATTAAATAAAAAATGTCAACAGAAAACAATTACCAAATACCACAAGAAAAAAATTTCATATCACTTCCAACCCCAGAATTAAATCTTCCAAAAGAATTATTTTCTCCAGTAAATAACACATACAATTCTCTTCAACAATGTAGAATAATACAAAAACATTTAGTATATATAATAGGACTTTCAATTAATTTAATTAATAAAGATTCACAATTAAAAAATTTTGAATATTTTGGTCAATATGGTAAAATAGTAAAATTAGTAACTAATAAAAATAAAACATATAATAATAATGGACCAAATGGACCAAGTTATTCTTGTTATGTTACATATTCAAATCAAAAAGAATCATCTTTAGCAATTTTAGCTCTTGATAATGCAATTATTGATAAACATATTATTAAAGCTAGTTATGGTACTACAAAATATTGTTTAAATTTTTTAAGAAATTCTGTTTGTTTAAATAAAGATTGTTTATATTTACATCATTTAGCTGATAAAGATGATATTGTTTCTAGAGATGAAATGAATAATAATAAAAATATTTTTGCTAATCAACATATTTTAGCTATTAAATTAAGTGATATTTGTTCTGAAAGTAAAAGAATTGAATTAGAAGGAATTAAAAATATAAAAACCATATTTCCAAATGTATATACTGTTTATAATAAAGATATTGTTCAAAGTTATATAAAATTATGTCAAAATAATAATAATAAAAATTTTGGGGATGTTTGTAAAAAAATAATAAATGATGAAAATAATATAAGTGTTGAAAATAATAATGATAAAAATAATAATGATAATGATAATAATAATAATGATAATAATAATAATAATAATGAGAAAAATAATAAAATTGAAATAGGAAAAACTTACCTTACAATTAATAGTTTACATAAAATATTTTCATCAAGAGATAGATCAAGATTTTCTTTTGTAAATGATAAAAATAATTTGAATTCTTTATATAAAATAGATGTTCCTATTTCGATTCAAAATTTTATTTCTGAAAAATTAAATCATTCTAAAATTTCTCAAAAAGAAACAAATGATATTATTGATTATTATTTTTCAAATTCATATAAATCAAATGATAAATGGGATTATTTAATATCTACTTTAAATATGTGGAAAGAATTTGAAGAGTATCCTAATGGTAATTGTCATAAAATTGCAGAAAATGAAAATTATATTTTAATTGATAAATTTAACACTAATTAAAAATCGAAAGATTTATTGTGAAATATTGATTTATGTTTAAATCATTTATATTTAAATAAAATATATAATTTAATGTTAAAATTAATTTTCGTTACGTCATGGTAGACATTTATAAATTATTATAAAAATTACAAAAACACTTTAAAATATTTATATAATAGATAAATTAATTAAAATGCTTTTATAAAATAATTAAAAATTTTTTTTAAATGGATAAATTTGGAATTCAAGTTAATTATAATAAAGATTCAACATCTTTTCAAATTCATAAAGATTCAACATTAAATAAATTATATAATTTTATTGAAATATATTTTGAAGAAATAAAAGGCTCAAATTATCAATTATTATATAATGAAAAAAATTTAAAAGAATTAAATTCTTCACAAAAATTAAGTTCAATTTTTAAAAATGAAACTAATAGTGATATTTTATTAAATTTAGTTAATTATGAAGAAGGTACAAATCCAAATTTTAAAATTGAAGTAATTTGTATTTTTGAAAATTCAAAAAAATCTTTTTTAATTAACCCATCTTTAAATTTTTTAAAGTTTAAATATAATATTTTAGCATTATTTCCTCAATTAGATGAAGATAATTATATGATAATTTATAAAGATATTGATATTACAAATATTTATCCAAATGAAAAATTAATAAAAGAAGTTTTTAATATTGATTTATCAAAAACAAATTCTTTAAATAATATGATTGAAATTGAATTACAATCAAAATTAAAAACAATTATTGAATATTATAAAAGATGTTCTTTTTGTCATGATGAAAAAGCAACAAATATATGTAAAAAATGTTGTATAGCAAGTTGTGATAAATGTAATAATCAAGATTCTCATATTATAACTAAAAAAAATGATTTTGTACCAATTGTAAATTTTAATCATTTTGAGCAAAAAACTTTAAGTGAGATTTTAAAAAAACTTTTAGAAATTAAAAGTATAAATGAGAAAATGAATAGTGATAATTTAAATCAATTTTTTGAAGAAAAAATAAATTTATTAAAAAGTAAATTTATAAATAAAGAAGATGAAATAATTGAATTAAGAGATGTGCCTGTTAATAATTTAAAAAAACTTTTAGATACTATTAATAATAAATTTCATCCAGAAGAAATTTCAAAAATAATTTCAGATTTATATAATTTAGTTTTAAAATATAAAGAAAATCCATTTTATGATTGTGAAGAATCAATGAAGAAAATAAATGAATTTTTAAAAAATTTAGAATTATTATTATCAAATTTTAATGAATATAATAATATGTATAATGACTTTTATGAAAAATATAAAAAATGTATGGAAATAAATACAAATTTAGAAATTAACCTTGAAAATTATTTAATGGATTCAAAATTAGTTTTCGAAAAAGGTTCTTATTTAAATAGATATAATCGTTTAATGAAAATATATGATAATTCAAGAGTTCTTGTTTTTGATTATAATATACTTAAATTTAAATTAATGTATTTTTTAGATCAAAAAGAACAATTTAAGGATAATTTAAATAATTTCATTCAAGTAAATTATAATTATGATAATATGGAAAAAATATTTTTAATTACTGGAGTTACAAGTCAAAAATTTTTTATATATGATTATAACAGTAATGAAATGCAATATATTGGAATGTTAAAATTTACTCATAATTGGTGGCCTAGTTTAATTCCTGTAAGAAGAGAAACTAAAACAAAAAAAGAATTATTTTTATTTTGTTTAAGTGGTACTTATACTAATAAATGTGAATTGTTAATTTTTAAAGATATTGAAATTGATTTAAGTGATATTGAAAATTTAGAACAAAATGAAATAAATGAATTAAAAAATGGAACAAAAAATGAAGAAACAAATAGTTTTCCAAGTGATATACATGAAGATGAAAAATTAGAAGAATTTAGAGAAACTAATAAAGGAGATGAAGAAATTAAAAATGAAGAAGAAGAACAAAATAAAGAAATAAAAGAAGAAGAAAATGAAGAAATAAAATTAGAAGATGAAGAAAAAAAAGAAGAAAAATTTGAAAAAACTAAAAAAGATGATGAAGAAATTAAAAAAGAAGAAGAAGAACAAAATGAAGAAATAAAAGAAGAAGATGAAGAAAAAAAAGAAGAAAAATTTGAAGAATATAAAAAAGGAGATGAAGAAATTAAAAAAGATGAAGAAGAACAAAATGAAGATTTAAAAGAGGAAAAGAATAATATAGAAAATGGTTCTCAAATAGAATCAAAAAAGGAAATTAAATCTCAAAAATCTGAAAAATCAAAATCTCAAATTCAAAATCAATTAATTGAAAATAAAAAACACAAAAAAAAAAGAATAAAATCTAAAAATGCAAAATATATATTAAAATGGCAAGAAATTCCAAGTACAAAAGGATTTCATGGACAAGGTGCATCATTTATATATAATAATACATATTTATATTTATTATTTGGATATGATTTTAAATTAAATCCAATTACATTAATTGAAAGATTAAATATTGAAAATATAAATTCTTTAATTATTGAAAATGGAGGAAATACTATTATAAATTGGGAACAATTAGATTTTAAAAATCCAAATGATATTTCTTCTATTTTATATTATAATGCTTTGTTAAAAGTTGATGATGAGAAAATTTATATTGTTGGTGGTTTAAAAGAAATTAATGAAATTGATTTTGTTTATCAATATGATGTTAAGGAAAATTCTTTATTGAAAACTGATAAAAAAATTAATTTTGAAAGTGTTAAATTTTCTAATGAAAAAAATTTCATTTCTTTAAATAAAGATAATGATTTTGTTGTCAGTAATAATTTTATTAAAAAAGATTTTGGTATTATTGATGGGAAAAATAATGTTCATTTGATTAATGTTGGTAATTTTGATCATACTATTATTCCTTTTAATCCTTAAAAATATGTTTTTATTTAAATTTTCAAAAAAAAAAAAATATATAATTAATAATCTTTTTTTTTCGATTTGCAAATTGGTTTTAATTTTAGTTCATTTAATGAGTTATTATTTGATATTTTGTGTCGATTACTAATAATTTTTAAAGGATTATATATTTCAATGAATGAATTTTTCATTCTAGAAGTAGAAAAATTTTCAAAAGTTGAATTATTTCCTTTTAATTGAAAATGCTTTTTCTTTAACATTCTTTTATTATATAAATTTGGAAAAAATCCAAAATGAGAATTTGAAATGTTTTTATATTTCAAATTATAAATATAATTATCATTTCTTTTTTTATTTACAGAAATATTTTCTTTTGAATTTTTATTATTCAATAATGAAGTTTTTTTTACTATGATATTTTTTCTCTTTTCAGAAATACTATTAATCATTGATTTATTAGTTTTTTTTTTTATTGGAGAAGTTTTTGAACGAATAATATCATTATTACTTCTAAAAAAATTATTAATTCTATTTGACAAAAAATTTATATTATTTTTATAATGATTATTATAATCATTTATAAATTTTGAAGAATTTTTCTTTTCTAATTTTGAAATTTTTTCTTTTAAATTTTTTATATTTGTTTTTAAATTTTGAATTTCATTTCTTAATATTCTAATAAAGTATTCATAAAATTCAATATTATCATTTTTTTTTTTTTCTTCAATTTTAATGTTATCTTCTATTTCATTATTTTTTTCAGATAACATATAATTATCAACTAATTTTGTCACAAACAAAGTGTTATTTTCATTTTCACAAATATTTAAATTATTATAGTTAAAATCTTTGTCAATCTTTTTCTTTTCATATTTTTTTTTATATAAATTAAACTCTTCTAATAATTTTTCATATTTAACTTTATAACTATCATTTTGTACTGCACCTAATTGTCTATAATTACCTAACATTTTAATTGTTTTTTTTAATGAAAAATTTTCTTTTTGTAAATTTATTAATTCTGAAATTGATTCATTCTTCTTTTCATTTTTTAATCTTTTTATTGTTTTCCATAATAAATCTTCTTTTGGTTTATTTCCAAAAAAATCTAATTGAATTGGATATGAAATATTTTTATTTACAATATCTATTATTAAATATCTTTTAATATCATCTTTTAATAAAAAATTATAAGTTAAAATTCCCTTAATTTCATTAAGACTTTTAAAATATATATTTAATGCATAATTATCATCACATATACTTTGATTAAGTGCATTTATTATTAATTTATTAAAATTTATTAATGAAATTTGTTCACCTAATGATAAAGTTATTCCTTTTATTATGTCTTCATTTAAATCTTTTTTCCAATATAATTCTTTTTCAGGTTCTTCAATTGATATTGTTAATATATCTGAATTTTTTTCAATATTTGTTAAGTATATATAATAATTTTCTTTTGTACCTAAATTTGAAATATATTCTGAATAATTTAAATTTTTCATTGAAAAAAAATATGAAAAAAAATAAAAATAATAATAAATCAATATTTATACTTTTATAATTTATAATATTATAGAATATCCTTCACCATTTAAATTATGGATTATTGAATTATAACCTAATGAATCATTATTATTTTCAAAATTCCATTCATACCAAACTTTCTTTCCATCATTAATTCTTGATATATTAATAGTTAAAATATCATTTTTTTTAACTTGAATTTGTCTATATGAAGGAAAATAAATAGGAAACCAAGAAATTAATTTATCAGTATGTTGTTCATTAGGACAAATTGATAATTTAATATCTTTATATAATATAGTATCAAAATATCCAGCAAATCCAGTAATAAAAGAATCTTTATCAAAAGTAAAAGAAATATTTTTACTTTGATTAAAATTATCACTTTTTTCATTTAAATAATGTTTAAATTCAAAACATTTTTCAATTTTTTCAATTGGATAAAAAGCTCTTTTAAATAATATTATATAAGGAGAATTATAATTTTCTTTGATTGCATTAATATTTGACCAAATTGAAGGACAATAAATTGGTCTTAAATAAGATGAATATTCTTGAGGAATCATTATTCCTTTTTCACTCATATATTGTTTTAAATTTATTAAACATTCAGGACTTAATTCATTATCACCAAAACTTCCTAATAATTCACTTATACAAATATCAATTTTATCCAAATTATAATTATTAGGATTAAATTTTCTCATATCTGCATTTATCATTTTAACATTTGAAAATATATCTTCATTTTTTTTCAAAGTTAAAAGAGTATTAAATGCATTTAAGTTTTTTTCAACACAAAATAAAATATAATTTCCTTTTTCAATATTATGATTATTAATTGCATTAATAACACTTCTAATTATTGGTCCTCTTCCTCCTCCAAAAATTCCAATTGTTAATTTCATATTTTTATTATCTTTTAATAAATCTTCTATAACTTTAAAAATTGCTTTTTCATAATATTTATATTTTGTATTATCTTCTTCAAAAGCTTGATAAACTTGAGATTGTAAATTATCTTTTAAAGGTTGTAATGGAAATTGAAGAACATCATAATAAAATGTTAATAAATCTTCAGTTCTATCTTTAAATTCTTTATGTGATTTAAATAAATATGTTAAGTAAATGTAACAATCTTTTATTGGACCAAAATTTATTGTATTTTTTTCTTCATTATATTTTATTACATTTAAATCATCTTTTATTATTAAATCTGGTTTAAATTCAAATAAAAATTTACATATTTCTTGATGATTATGTGATAAAACTGGAAAACCATTTTTATTTACTAAAAAGCTTGATAATGGTACTGTTATATAATTTATATTAAAAACTATTATTTCTTTTAAAATTTCTTGAAAATTTTCTGATATTTGTTTTTGAATTATTAAACTCATTCCAATATTTTGATAATAATCTTCAAATGATGAAACTAATTTTCTATATGTATTTAATCCTTCATTTGTTAATTCTACTTCAAAATTTATTCTTCTATCTGGATTTATTTTTAAATAATTTTTTAAAGTTTGAATTAAAATAAATGTTTCTTCAGAATTTTTGATATTAGTATATTTTATATTTATTCCTTTAACACTTATATGATTACAATAATCTAAATCCTTATTTATAACGTCTAAATTATCTTTTATTAAATTAAAATCATCATCATGTAATTTTGCTATTATTTGATTTTTAAATAAAGATGATGATATTGAATAATAATCATCAATAAAAATTGGTTCTGTGTTTTCATTTGGAAAATTTTTCCTTAAATTTTTATCTTTTATTGATATTGGTGTTATTAAATAATCATAATTTGAAAATTCATTTGATTTAATTATTTCTATTGGAAAATCTAATTCATTATCTTTAACTTCGTTTTTTGAAATATCAATTCCTATTGAAATTGAATATGGAATTTCTTGACATGAATATGGCATAAAAAAAATGAATTATTTATTTAAAAATAAATAATTAATATTCTTTAAATAAGATAATTAATTTAAACCAAAAAAAAATTTATATTTTATTTAATACTTTCAAAATTTAAAAAAAAATAATAAAAATGATGATTAGTACTAAGTACTGGGCTATGATTTTACTTGATTAAAATTTAATTCTGAAAAAAATAAAATAATTTATTAAATTTATTCAAAAATTGTTCCTTGTTGAATTGTATTTTTTATAATTTGTAATTTTTTTTCTGATTCTTCTAAATCATTTATTAATTTTAAATTTCTAGTCTTTAATAATAATGTCTCAGTTTTTAATTTATTATTTTCTTCCTTTAATTCATTAACTTTTTGAATTAATTCAAGTTTTTCAAGTTTTAATTTGTCAATTATTTTATCTTTATTATTTTCATTTTCAATATATTGTTGTTCTAATAATTCATTTAATATATTACAAGCATTAATAAATTGATTATTAATTTGTTTAATATCCATTTAAAATTTAAAAAAAAACAAAAATTTATATTTTAAAATAAAGATTAAATTATAATAATAATAACAAGATATATATAATAATTATTTCAATATATTATTATTAAATCATTAAACTCTACATTCAGAAAAATAAATTAAAAAAGAAAAATTCAATTATTTGAACCTATAATATTTTGATAATTTTTTTGTAATTGTGAAACTTTAGATTTTAATAAAATATTTTTATTAGTTTCTTCAATAAAAAAATTATATTCATTTCCTATTTTAACACTTTTAGGAAGTAAAATAGTAGGAAGAGTAAAAATATAATTTTGACTATTTACAAGTAAAGCAATTCCATTTTCAATAGAAGATACTCTAAATGTACATTGTGAATTAGTCATAGTTTGATATGAATCTATATTTTTTTTTTTTAATGGTTTTTCTAATATTTGAACAGAAACAGAATTGATAAGTTCTTCATCTTCTAAAGTTAAATCTTTAAATTTCATTAATAATTGTTGATTCTTTACTTCTTTAATTAAATTTTGATTTAAATCCATTTTTATATTCTTTTTATTATTTGAAGTATCTATTTCATTTCTAAATGATAATAATTCTGAATTTGTTGCTTCTTCATATTGTTTGTTTACATTTTCTTTTTGAGTTTCATTATTAAATAAATTAAATGATTTTACTTGTAAATTTCTCAAATCATTATTTATATTTTTTGAAATTATTTTTTCTTTTTTATTATCATTATTTAGATTGAATTTGTTATTGATATTATTTTCTTTATTTAATGGAGTATTTTTAAATAATATTTTATTCTCATTACTATTATTATATGGATTCAATTGAGATAAATAATTTTTTCCATTAATAGCACCATTAAAAACTTTAATATCAGTATTAATAGAAACTTCACTATATTCTGAATTTTTATCCCAATTAATATCATTATTATCTTCATTATTCATTTAAAATAATTTACAATAATATACAATTATAAAATTATAATAAATAAATCTTCAAATAATTAAGAAATCTTAATTTCTAAAAATTAATAAAATTCTTAAACAATATTTAAAAAATTAACTAATTATTGATTATTCAACAAATTCATCATTTTCCCATTTACCTTCTTTCTTTTTTCCATTTGCATAATAATAAGTTCCTTTTCCTTCTTTTACACCTCCTGCAAATTCTCCAACATATTTATCTCCATTTTTATAATAAAAAACACCTTTACCATTAAATTCATCTTCTTCCCATTCACCATCATATTTATTACCATTTGCAAAAAATTTTACTCCTTTTCCAGCTTTTGCACCATTTTTAAATTCACCTTGATACTTATCACCATTTTTATAATAAAATACCCCATTTCCATCTTTAACATTATTTTTAAAACTACCTTCATATTTACTTCCACTTTTATAAATAAATACTCCTTTTCCTTCTTTTTTATCTTTTTTCCATTCACCATTATATTCATTTCCTCCTTTATATTTCATTACTCCTTTTCCATCTTTTAAATCACCAATAACTTCACCTTCATATGTATCACCATTATCATAGAATTTTGTAATTTCTATTCTTTTAGAACTATTAAAATCATTATTATTATCATTATCATCATCAAAAATAAATGATTTTGATTTATAATAATCAACATATGTATTATTATTATTATTACTATTATTATTATTATTATCATTATTATTATTATTATTATTATTATTATTATCTTTATTATTATTATTATTATTATCTTGATTATTATTATTATTATTATTTTGATTATTATTATTATTATATTTCTTTTTTTTCTTCAATTAAATTTTTCGCCAAAATATAAGAAAATAATTCTTTTTTATTTATATAATTATTAAACACTTTCTCAAATTTTCTAAAATAATAATCAGAATATAAAAGTTCATAATATCCTTTAGAATGGAAAACATTAATTTCAAAATCCGAATCATTTATTTTTTCCTCTTTTTCAAATTGATAATTTTTTGTTTCACCTTCATCAAAATAAATATTAATATTAACACTAAAAATATAAGGAGTTAAATAAAAAACAATTTTTTCAGCATCACAATCAAACTTTAATAAATTTTCTTTGAAATAATTTTCATATAAAAAAGTACCATTATCTTCATATTTATCGGGTAATAAACTTCCAATTGAAAAATTTAATGATTTTGAATAATGTTTATTTAAATTTTCTTCAATATATTTTTTTAAAGAAAATTTATAATACCAAATTAATCCTAAATCAAAAGTTTTACAAGAATTAATTGAAACTACAAAAATTTTATATGCTTTTTCAATATTATTATCTTGAAGATTTAAATATATAGAAATTAAAATTTGTTTTAATAATTTTACATTTATTAATTTTTCAAACTGTAATTCTTTTAAAATTACTAATCCATCTGAATTTGAATAAACTTGATTAATATCTGAAATTAAATCTTTCAAAAGATTAATTTTTCCATACAATATCATTGATTCTATAATTTGAAAAATAATTATTCTATAAAAACTATTTTTATCATTTTTTATTTTTCTAAAATAAGAAATTTCTTTCATTTTCATTTTTAATTGTTTCATTTCTTTAATATAACTTTCATTGAAATTATAATTTCCTTCAATTAATTCATTAATATTAATTAAAGGACTAATCAATTGATTTTCAGTAATATTATCAATAAATATTTTTAAAGATAAAATATGATTACTTAAATTTTCTATAGAATTTTTTCCAAATTGATTTATTATATTGTTTTCAAAAACTTCATTTAAAATAGGATTCATCTTTTTCACTTTTAAAAATTCAGGTTGTAATTCTTCAAAATTAATTAAAATACTTTCTGATTTTTCTTCTTGAAATGAATCAAATATTTTTGAGAATTCTTCCATTGACAATTTTTTATTTTCTAAATCTAATTCTTGATAACTATTTATAATTGAGTTTTTAATATTATTTTCTAATATTGTATTTGAAGGTGGCTTCTCTAAATTTTCTTTAATAAATGAATTTAAAATTTTCATTGATTTTATTTTATTAGAATCATCATCAATTTTTTTTTCTTGTATAAATTCAGTTAAATATGGTTTATCCATTTTTTATTATTTTTTATTATTTATTACATTAAAATATTATTTCAATCATAATTCAAGTTGATATTGTTTTATTTAATAATATATATTTTAATATATTATTTAATTTGTTTAATGAATTAATATTTATTATATGTAAGTAATATTTTATTTTTAAAAGAAATATTAAATATAAAAAGGTAAACTTTTAATTTTTCCAATTCATAATGTAAAATATTGTAAAGATAAAAAAGTTAAAGAATTACAAAATTCAATCAATTTCTCAATTTTTTTAAAGATTTATTAAAGAGATTTAATTCTTGATAAATTTAAGAATTTTTTCCTATTCAATTAATTTAATATACTATTAGAAAAACAAAATTGTTTTTAGAAGGACATATATCTTTTCAAAATAAAAAAGTGGAATAAAAAAAGTACAATATTTCAAGCTAAGAATATATTTTGATGCTATTATAAGACTCTAAAAATTAATTTGAATAAAAAAATCCTTGGTAAAAAGGGTTTATATTATGATTAATTTTGAAATAAAAATAGATTGATTATTGTTACATCTTGTAAGATTCAAATAAACTAATCAAATAATTTAAAATACAATTTGAATATATTATTATACTTATTTATTATTTTGAGATTATCTAATTAATAATAAACTTGATGTTCAACTACTTTTAATACTATTAATCCTATTTTAATCATTATTCTTGTATGAAGAAGTGGAATACTCAATACTAAATCTTTTATCTATTATTTTTTTAAATTTTAAGGAACATTAATAATTCAATGATTGATTTAAAATAATGATTATATATTAACCATTAATAAGGATAATATATGAAATCTTAATTAATTAATTATAATTACAAAGATTAAAATATATATAATAATATTTTTATAAAAACCCTTTTTTATCTTTGTATGTAATAAAGTAAATATTATACAGTTTAATTATATAAAGA
>JAEEGK010006086.1_pt1 | contig 29044 bp, 18 predicted proteins | sample 8958771 | NCBI WGS metagenome assembly JAEEGK01 (sample SAMN16246547, study PRJNA631951) | gut metagenome | biome: gut microbiome; feature: rumen; material: SC-attached | host: Bos | place: Iran: Karaj | collected 2018-10 | reverse complement strand
GAAAATCCTGCTTTTATCATCATTTGGCTTAAATCTGCGGCCGAATAAAGCCGCTGGACAAATTCGTGCTCAAACCGCTTGCCGGTTTTATTGTCGATTAAAATCCATCTTGACCGCAGTCCTTCCCATGCACCTTCTACCGTAAACTCTGTAAGGACGGTCTGTCCTTCGCGTTCAAACCATTCGCCTTCGGTAAAGTACATGATTGCAGTTTCGCGGCTTGTACATTCCATGATGAAAGTTCCGCCGTCTTTTAGTGAGCCTGCTATATTCTGTAAAATAGAAAAATCTTCTTCTATTGTATCGCAATAGCCGAACGAAGTGTAAATGTTGCATGCGGCATCGAATTTTTTTCCACTGTTGATTCTCTGGCTTTTTATAAAATCTTCTGTAAAACTTCGTAAGTCTGCCTTTACAAGATTAAGTTTAACGCCTTCATCTTCTGCGGTTTCTGCTGCTGCATCAAGTTCATCCTGAATGATGTCAACGCCTGTAACGTTAAGGCCAAGAACGGCAAGTTCTACGGCGATTCTTCCAGGGCCGCATCCTGCATCAAGAATAGATGAACCTTCTGTCAGTCCTGCAATTTTTACGATTCGCCTGGCAATATTCGGCGCTTCAGCCCATCGCTGGCTGTCAAACATAATAGGACCGAAATTCAGCCAGAATTCAGGATTTTCAAACCACTGCTTTTTTTGTGCCACATTTTTCATAGCTTATAGTATAAAGCCAGCCGATATTTTGGGCAATGGAGTGATAAAGACATGTTTATACGCCAAAATCCGGTATACGCAAGCCATGCATGGAAAACGAACTGTTGTGCGCCAAAGTTATGTGCGGGCCGGTGCGCCGGCCGAAAAACTTGTGAGGCACTTTCAGCTTTTTTATAGTTGATTGACAACAATACTACTTTCGTTTATTTTCTAAAGATAAAACGAAAAGCAGGTTTTGGGTTTTGGTTGGAAAATAATTTGTAAGAAACCTGTTTATAGGAATTATATGATACCGGCGCAAAGACAACAGCAAATATTAGCAATGATTCGCAGTAACGGCCACGTTCAGGTAAGTTCGCTTTCAAAATCTTTTGGCGTAAGTGAACTTACTATCAGGCGTGATTTAAAATATTTAAGCGATCGTGGTCTTTTAAGCAGGCGTTTTGGCGGTGCCGTTCTTGAAAAATCTGCAAAGTTTGAAATTGATTATTCTGAAAAAATTTCTGAGTTCAAAGAAGAAAAGGCCGCAATTGGTGCAAAGGCTGCAGAATTAGTTGAAGACGGAGATATTATCTGCGTAAACGGCGGAAGTACGGCTGTCAGTGTTGTAGAAAGTCTTTTAAAGACTAACAAAAAAATTACGATTGTTACGAACAATGTTGATGTTGTCCGCCTTTTAAATAAAGACGAAAATGCTACGGTTATTTTTACAGGCGGCGTTTTTCGTGCAAAGTCCAGAAGTATGAGCGGCTCGCTTTCTTCTCCGTTGCTTCAGAATATCTGGGCAAACAAGAGTTTTATCGGTGTAGACGGTTTTTCTATTAAACACGGACTTACCGTAAATGTTTATGAAGAAGCCCTTACTACACAGACAATGATTGAACGAACCACTGGTCGTGTTTATGCTGTTGCAGCCGGAAATAAAATTAACGTTGTCTGCAATTTTAAGGCTGTTGATTCAAGTAAAATTGATGCGGTAATTACCGACGGAATTGGCGGCCAGATTCTTGAAAATGAACCTGATGCGCCTGATATCATTGTAGCGGACTAGATTTTTTACAGCGCCTGCTTTTTTCGGCAGGCGCTTATTTTTTATCGCCGTATGTCGGCTCCTGTTCTGCAACATTTAATTCTGCGGCAGAAAGCGCGGCTGCTGCAAGGTTTGAAATATAGCGGGAACTTTCCGCTTTTTGTGCGGTTGTTGCGGCAACTTTTAATATATTGCCCGTCTTTTCCTTTTTTTCATTCCTGAGTTCCAGAAGAACCTTTGCATTTTCAATAATCTCTTCAGTTTTTTCGACAGAAATTTTTAAGGTCTCGGATATTTCTTTTGTATCAGCGGAAACAAAGTTTTCAAGTGTTGTCCAGGTCTGCATGATAAGCTTTGCGCGCTTTTGTCCTACACCCGGAATTTCTTCAAAAATGCTTACGATGTTTTCTTTTGTACGCAAAGTCTGATTTCTACTGGTTGCAAAGCGGTGTGTTTCATCGCGGACGCGCTGTAAAAGGCGTAAAGCGTCGCTTCTTTTTGGCAGGGAAATCGGTGTGCTGTCATTCGGGCGATAAATTTCTTCATCGCGCTTGGCAAGGCCCGCAATCGGAATGTACACACCTAAGGCTTCAAGCACGCCTTTTACTGCATTTACTTGGCCGATGCCTCCGTCTATAAGAATCAAATCAGGCAGTTCTGCATTTTCATTTATAAGACGGCTGTATCTTCTTGTTGCCGCTTCGCGCATGGACTGGAAATCGTCTATTATTCCGTTTGTCGTTTTTAAGCGAAAATAACGGTAATTTTTTTTGTCCGGATTTCCGTTGTAAAAACTTATAAGGCTTGCAACCGGGAATTTTCCGCCGATGTGGGCAATATCAAACCCTTCGATTCTGAGAGGAAGTTTATCAAGGGCTAAAACCTCTTTAAGTTCTTCAAGGGCCGGCATATCGCCTCTGTCACGCAGGCGGCGGATAATATCTTCATGGGCATTTTCAAAGGCCATGTTCATTGCGGCTTTGTGCCGGCCCGCATTTTCAATCTTGTCAGTGACAAGATGAATTTCGCACGGGGCTTTTATTTCTTCGTTTATCCAGCGGCTTATAAGTTCAAGTCCGTCCTGAGTCGGAACATAAATATGCGGTGGAATTTCATCTTTATTTATATAATATGCCTGAACAAATTCTGGAATTAAATCCGGGTCTTCGTTCAAACTGATTGTTCTGTAATTATCGCGCCCAAGCAGTTTGCCGCCGCGCATTTTAAGAACTGTAAAGCTTACAAGTTCTCCTTCTCTGTAATGGGCAACATAATCGCGGTCCTCGCTGTCAAAATCTTCAACAATATTCTGATTTTGCATTACTTTTAATGCGGCAATTCCATCACGCAGACGGGCGGCTTTTTCAAAATTCAAATCTTTCGCGGCTTTTTTCATTTCACCGGTAAGTTTGTCTAAGGTCTCTTTTCCTTTTCCCTCAAGGAGCTGGGAAATTTCGCCGAAAAATTCATTGTAGGACTGTTGGGAAATTTTTGCACAGCATGGAGCTTTGCATCTTCCTATATGGTAATACATGCATGGTGCATCACGTTTTTTAAACGTTTTGCAATGGCGCAAAGGGTAGAGTCTGTAAAGTGAATCTATGAAAGTATCCAGCGCACCAACATCCGGAAACGGACCAAAGTAGGTTGAACCGTCGTGAATTATGCTTCGTGTTTTCAAAAGGCGGGGAAAGGCTTCTCTGGTAATCCTTAAAACAGGATAGGATTTTCCGTCTTTAAGGTCTATGTTGTAACGCGGAGTATATTTTTTGATTAGGTTATTTTCCAGCAGAAAGGCTTCGTACTCATTTGAAGTTGTTATATATTCTATGCTTTTTGCATGAGAGATGAGCAGCCTGGTTTTTATATCCTTTCGTCCTGAAAAATAAGAAGAAAGTCTGTTTTTCAGGTTTTTGGCTTTGCCTACATAGATGACGGTACCTTCCGGGTTCCGCCACAGATAAACTCCGCTGGAGGAAGGGGCTTTTAATGCGGTTTGATGTAATGTTTCTCTGACCGTGTTATTGCTCATAAAAGTGTTGTTATGAAAAAAATACTGATTTTACTAGCTGTTTGTCCAGTGTTTTTATTAAATTCTTTTGCCGTTACAAAATCCCTAAAACTTGGCGGAAAAGACGGCTGGCATGACATTCAAAAATTAGACGGAGTTACGGAAGGTAAAGGACGTTTCGGCTACCCGAGTATTGAACTTGTACGCAATTCGCCTGCGGTTTCTGATTATACGGATATGCTTCTTCATTTTGAAAATGGCGAAATGGTTGATTCAAGCGGAAGGTATAAGGTTATTTCCAATGATTTCATACTGACTGATGATGCCGCCTTTGGCAAAGGTGCTGCGTTAAGCCGCGGAACAGGACACGGAATGCTGCTTGAAGGCAGCAGGGATTCCATGTTTGGCGGTGGCGGCAGAATAGGTTCATTTTCCATTGAATTCTGGCTTGCGCCTTCCATTTCCGAAAACGGTGAACGATTTTTTTCGTGGCGTTCTTCAAGAACGGTAGGCGACTATCCTGTTTATCAGACAATAACGGCAACTTTCTTTAATAATCATCTTGAATGGCGTTTTTCCAACATTTTTGAAGGTTATTCAAAAAATAAAGGTGAAGTTTTAATTTCAGGCACAACGACAATAATTCCTGATTCATGGACAAGACATAAAGTAAGTTATGACGAAGAATCCGGGCTTTTGGAATACAGTGTTAACGGTGTTGCAGAATCCATGGAATATTTAACTTCAACAGGCCATGAAGGCGGAGACATTTATCAGATGGTGCTTGGTGTTCCGGCTTATGTTTCTTTGTGTCCGCAGTATACGGGGCGTCTGGATGATTTTAGAATCATAAAAATGATGAGCGGAGAAGTTGCTCATATAAAAAAATCAGACAATCCATTTGCAGATTCCCGGTTTGAATTATATAAAATTGACGGCGGACGTTTTTTAACAAAGCCAATAAAGGTTATGCAGGGCTCTGTTTTAACTTCGATAGACGCAATAATGGATGTTCCGTCTCAGACATCCGTTCAAATGTACATACGTGCAGGCGATAATTATTTTGGCTGGACAGACGACAGCCCTGAATGGATTCCCGTTGAACAGGGAAAAACACTTGCAGGCATTGCAGGAAGCTTTTTTCAGTTTGCGGCGGAACTGCTGCCTGATGGTGGTGGTCGCGTAACGCCTTCAATTACTCAGATTACATTAAACTATGACGAAATTTCTCCGCCGCTTCCTCCTTTTTCTGTAAAAGCTGAAAGCGGAGATGGTTGTGTAACAATAACCTGGAGTCATTCTGCTGACGAAAGTGCCGGAGGATATTATGTTTATTACGGTAACCGTCCGGGAGAATATATCGGAAGATACGCATTGGAAGGCTCATCCCCTGTAAATGCAGGCAAATCAACTTCTATTACGCTTAGCGGCTTAAAAAACGGTTCTCTATATTATTTTTCTGTTGCATCTTTTTCTAATTATGATGACAGAATTATAGGACCGTTTTCCAAAGAAGTTTTTGCCAGACCAAAAAAATAAAAAAGTGAATAACAGGAGCATCTTATGACCGAACAAGAAATAGTTTTAAATCGCGCAGATTCGGCAGTAATGTCCAGGGATTATTCCCTTGCTGCACGGCTTTACAAATCTCTGCTTTCCGAAAATCCTGAAGATGAAAAAATAATGTTCAAGTTAGGAACCCTTTATATAAAAAGTGGAAAAGACGAAGAAGCCCTGCCATATTTTGAAAAACTTATAAAGAAAACGCCGGAAGCCTGTTCAGTTGTTCTTGGATTAGGCGGAATTTTCAGGCGGCTTAAACGATATAACGAATCAATAGAAATCCTTACTGCGGCATTGAATAACGGTAATACAAGCCCTGAAATAGTTTATAACCTTGGATTTACCTATAAATTCATGGGAGAATATTCCAAGGCCATTGAATGTTTCCGTTCTGTAATAGAAGAAAACCCGAACGATGTTCTTGCGTATAATCATATCGGTTCAATCTACGCACTTAGAAATGAGCATGAAGAAGCCATAAATGCTTATCGCCGCGGATTAAAAGTTGACCCGAATCATCCGATTCTTAATTATAATATTGCCAAAAGTTTTGAAGAACTTAATCAGAATGAAAATGCCGCCGCTGCGTATAGAGCGGTTCTGCGTTCAAAACCGGGCTGGCAGGAAGCAATTCAGCATTATACAAAACTTCTGCTAAGAACGCAGCACAGAAAAACAGCCGAGCGCCTTATCAGCCAGACTGTGGGCCTAAACCCGAGAAATCCTGAATTGCATATACTTTTGGGAAACTGCCTTGCCGCACAAAGTGATTACGCAGCGGCGCTGGAATCTTACCGAAAAGCCCTTGAAATTAAACCTGAATCAGAAAAAGCAATTGCAGGCGCAGCTTTGATGAGTGAAAAACTTGAAATGAAGCTGGATTCTGTTGAATTAATGCAGAAACTTGAAGAATTGGCACCGGAAAATACAGATTTTACATTACAGTATGCGCATATTCTTATAAGTGCAAGTCATTTTGAAGAAGCATTAAAGCGTATTAATTCTGTTTTAGATAAAAATCCGCGCAGTCTTCAGGCTTTAAATCTGCTCGGACAATATTATTTGTGTACCGAAAACACTGCAAAAGCTGAAGAAACCTATAAGAAAATTGAAAGCATAAATCCAACTTATGTGGAATACCTCAAAGATGCGGCGTTCAGATGCCAGCAGGCAGGAAAGATTCAGAAGGCAAAACAATATATTGAAAAGTATCTGGAAAAAAAGCCTACTGATCCGGCCGGTCTTTTAATCTATGCGATTCTTTGTGAATGTACAGAATCTGCTGATACAGCGCTTATCGCCTACCACAAGGTTTTAAAATATGACCGCTATAATGCGATTGCGTTAAAAGCTGTTAAGCGGCTCGGTGAACTTGTAACAGAAGAAAATGTGCGCCGCATAGCCGAAGGAAATGATGCCGCTGATTTTGATGAAACTATTCCGCCTCTTAATATGGGTGTTGATGAAAGTCATGCAGAAGAAGAATCATCTTCTACAGATAATGAAGATGTTACCGATGATTTCGAATTTCCCGCATTTGGAAATGAGCAGAATTTATCTCTTGAAGAAGATGAAGACAACGGACTTGAATTTGCAGATGATGAACTTGCCATTGATGACGAAGATGAACCTGTTGTGCTTGATTCTGATGATGAAAATCTTCCGCCTGATTTTGACGGGCCATCGCGGACAACCATGCCATACATGGAAGAATTAAAAGACGATGATTTATTTAATCCGGCTTACGGAAATATTCCTAAATCCAATGCCATGCCGCAAAGTCCGCAGATGCAGATGCCGCCAATGCCACAGATGATGGCGATGCCTATGCCACAAATGGCTCCAATGCAGGTTCCTCCTATGCCGCAGTCTTATGCTCCGCAGAGTCAGCCTTTCCCGCAGAGTTCACCGCAGATGCAGCAGTCTGGTCAGACAGAACAAGGTTCTCCTGTGATGCAAAATGCTCAGGGCAGAAAAGAAAGTCCTGTCAGACAAGACAATCCGGAAAGACAAAGCAATCAGGGCGATAGCGGCATTCAAAACGCTGAAAACCAAAATGCAACACAAGATGCAGATAATGGAATGGCTCTTCCACAGAATATAAAAGACTATCTTAGCGAGGCACAGAAAACTGCGGAAGAAGAAGCACAGAAAGCCGGCGATTTTGCTAAAGAAGCAGCGGAAGCTGCGGAGAAAGCAAAAGAAGCGGCCGAAAAGACAAGTAAGGCGGTAGAAGGATTGACAGATATTGACGAACTTGCAAAAAGAATTGCTGCTGACCAGATTTCAGCAGATAAGGATGAAGATTCTGTAACTGATACAGATGTTGCAGAAGGTGCCTCAGAAAGTTTTGCAGAAGATGCACAGAACGGGGAAAGTGCTTATGAGCCGTTTGTAGAAGAACCTGAATTTATGGAAGATCCTTCTGCAGAAATGTCTTCGGACACTTCGGATGGTATAGACGAAACTGGTTTTGTAAATGAAAAAGACGGAATGGATGAAACAGAGGGCTTGCCGTCTGGTATAGAACAAAATGGCAGTGAACCCGTTCCTGTTCAGGTTCAAGCCCCATCCACAGAGGAAAGTGCCCAAGATTCAGAAGACAATGCTCAGGAACCAGAAAATGATGATTTGGATGACCTTGTGCGCCAGATTGCATCAGAACAGATTTCTGCCGCGCCTGATGAAGATTTTATAAGCGGACAGCCGGATGATGAATTTTCAGAAACTGAACAATCTTCAGAACCAGAACAATCTATAGAAGATAGTGTTGCCGCCTCTGGTGATATTAATGCTGATGCTTACGCTGGAGTTGGTGATGCAGGCGGCACTGTTATAGAGGATAGCGTTGGTAACGCAGACGCTGGTGATGCACTTGCAAAATCCGGCGGTGACATAAATAGCGTTGAAAAAGGCAGTGCTGCTGCCTCTACAGTTCCTGCTGCTTCTGCTGGTAAAGGTTCAGGACTTTTGAAAAAAACTTCGAGCATAGTTCCTTCTGTTGTGAATATTCTAAAAGACAGTGAACGTGCCGAAAAGAATGCGGAATTGCTTAAGCTTTTCCATGAACTTCATACATTGAGCGATTCCCTGCCGTCTGAAAAAAAGTCAGACTTTATGAAAAGCAAAAACCGCGTTCAGCTTGATTTTGTTATTGCAAAACTTGAAGGAAAACCAGGGCTTCTTTCTACGGCACAGGCATTACGCAAGGCAAACTTCCAGTCTTATGGAACAACTGCCGAAATAAAGGCAATCCCGCTTTCAGGTCAGCGATTAACAAATGCCGTGCTTAATATGATGAATGATTTGTCAGACAGCTTTACAGACAAGTCATTGACGACAGCAATGGATTCCCTGTGCGATGAAATAAAAGCTAAAATGGACGTGCTGTAGTTTTTCCGCGGCATGGCTGCCGCGTATCAAAATCATACTTTGAATAAGTCTACCTGTTCGCCAATTTTACTTATAGAATCGCTGATCTGGCTTGCAACATCCGTAAGGGCAGAACCTGTTTCGTTAATCTTCTGGGCACCGACAGACATTTCATCCATGCTCTGCGTCATTTGCAGTGTTGCATTCTGCAGCTGTTTAATTTCTTCAAGAATCATAGCATTTCCGGCCTGCATTTCCTTAGATGCATTGCGGACTTCTATTGTACTGTCGTTCATGTTGTGCAATGTATCGGTAATCTGTTTTGAACCTTCGTTCTGTTCTTCCATTGCGGAACGGATTTGAATTACAAGCGCATCAGTTTCTTCAAGCTTTTTAGAAACAGTTTCAAAGGCTTTGCTTGATTCAGAAGATGCATTTACAACTTCGTTTATAGATTCTTTGATATTATTCAGCTGTTCGCCGATTGTCTTTGACTGGCTTGTAGAAGTTTCTGAAAGTTTACGGATTTCGTCAGCAACAACGGCAAAACCTTTTCCGGCTTCGCCTGCGTGGGCTGCTTCAATTGCCGCATTCATTGCAAGAAGGTTTGTCTGGGAAGCAATGTTTGCAATGGCTGTATTTGCTTCAAGAAGCATTTCAGACTGGCTTTCAATCTGATTGATTCGTTCATTAACGGCCGTCTGCTTTGAAATTCCTGTCTGGGAATTAGAGCGAAGCTCACTGAAAGAAGAAGCCATTTTTTCCATAGACTGATTTACAGAAGAGATATTACCAAGCATTTCTTCAACTGCTGCCGATGCCTCAGAAACTCCTGCTGACTGAGATTCAATCATTCGTTCAAGAGATTCAATATTGGAAGCGATTTCATTTACAGCACCTGCGGTCTGACTTACAGACTGGCTCTGGTTGCTTATCTGGCTGTTCATGCTTTCAATATTTGCAAGAATCTGTGTAATTGAACTTGCCGTATCATCCGTTGCATCAGCAAGATTTTCACCTGCAAGCATAAGTTCATCTTTAGAAGATTTTACATCACCGATAATCGTCTGGAGCTTTCCTGTGAATGCGTTAAAGCCTTTTACTGCATCTCCGATTTCATCATTTGAAGTAACTGCAATACGTTTTGAAAGGTCTGCGTTTCCGCTTGCAATTTCTGTAATGGAAGCCTTAAGTATTGAAAGCGGTTTTAAAGAAGCTGCAATAAGAACGGCTCCGATTATTATTACAAGAAGAATAGTCAATGCAATTCCTACAAGCATGGTACGCATAAAAATCGTTATGCCGTTAAAAAAGTCCTGTTTTGGCGCTGCACAAACAACTGACCAGTCACAGTCGCCGCCTACCGGCTGATAAGAAACAACCATCTGTTTTTTTGTTTCTATATCATAGTAGAATTCTATTCCTGTTTTTCCTGCCTTTATGCGTTCAATAATCGGCTGAAATTCCGGGCTTTCATTTTTAGTGATATAAGTTACTTCTTTAAGGTCATCAATATTTGGAGAAGCAACGTAAGAGCCTGTCTGCTGACTGATTACATACGGATGTGATTCTTTACCTACAACCTTTTCGGTAACGATGTTGCTCAATGCAATACTGTCGATTACAGAAACAACGACGGCATTCATCTTGTTCTGCAAATCATAAACCGGTACTGCATAAAAAGTTGAAATCTTGCCGTTTACAGGGCTCCATGCCGGATTAAGCATTGATTTTTTACCGGTCAAGGCTTTAGCAAGATATTCGCGTGTATGCAAATCCTGGTATTTTCCGGTAGTTGTCCAGCCGACACCGTGTTCGTCGTAAATTGCCATACCGATGTATAAGCTGTCGGCCTTTGCAATTGCGTTCATTGTGTCCCATTTGTGTTTTAAATCCACGTTTCTGTCGCGGAATTCCGGGAGAAGGGCAAAGCTGTCTAATAATTTGTATTCCTTGTTGTTTACATTCTGAATGTCGAATGCTGTTGCCTGTGCAAGATAAGTAAGTTCACGGTCTACCGTTTTTGAAAGTTCCTTACTTACAACGCTGTGCGAAATAAAGCCGATAACGCACATTGCCGTAACGATGATTAAAATAATTCCTGCAATCAGTTTGATTTTGATGCTGTTCATAGATTTCTTTCCTCTAAAAAAATGGAATAATTAAGAAAGGCCCGGATGAAATGAATTATAGGGTGTTAAAAGAAATAATAGCATACAATTTATTTCTTATCAATTTTAAACTGACTTTAAGAGATAAAATTTCTCCAATTACCGGGACACGCAGTGCTTAGTCGATTCTTATTATCCGTGAATGCGTTAAAACTTCGTTGCCTGTTTCTGTAATAAGTACATCGTTTTCAAGGCGAGCGCCGCCTGTTTCAGGGGAGTAAAGCCCTGGCTCAAGCGTAACAATCATTCCTGGTTGAAATAAAACTTCCGGGGCTGTCCGCATGCTTACAAACGGTGCTTCGTGTATTTCAAGACCGGTTCCATGTCCTAAAGAATGCGGCATTTTTTTCTTTGCCTTTGCAAAAATTGAATCAGCTTTCTGGGCAGCGGCAATAACCGGAACATCCTTTTCGTAAAGCTTTAAACATTCGTCATAGGCTTTCTGTACTAAAGTAAGCTGTTTTTCCTGAGCTTCAGAAAGTTTTCCTTTTGCGACGGTAAGTGTTACGTCGCTTGTGTATCCGTTGTAAACTACGCCGAAGTCAAGAATAGAAAGACCGTCTGCCGGCCACGGCGCATTCGTATAATTCGGGAAGCAGTGAATTGCAAAGCTGCGTTCAGGACCTGCGGCAAGTGTATCAAAGCCTGTTTTTTCACAGCCGTCTTTCCTGAGTTCTGCTTCAATAAGCAAAGCTACATCGCTTTCTGTCTTAATTTCACCTGCGCGGATTTTTTCTTCTATTAAATCAATAATTCTGTCGGTCGTTTTTGCTGCCATGCGCGTACATTCAATTTCGTAGTCATCTTTTACGGCGCGCATATAGTCAGCTTCCTGATGCAGGCTGTTAGAACGGCAGCGCACATCCCAGCCGGCTAAGGCATCAACATATTGCAAAAACAGCGGGTAAGGAGTTGCTTCCGGCAGTTCAAAAGTTGCCTTTGAATGTGCCTTTACCGAATTTAAAATTGCCTTTACTGCGCGAACATTCGAACGTTCATAGCGTGTATAAGGAAGGATTTTATCTACCTTAGCCATGTTTTTGGCAAGGTTTTCATCCCAGGGAACAAGGTAATTTGATTCATCTGAAAAAATAATAAAAAGCGCATCGCCTGGCTGACCTGAAAAATATCTTACATTCGGATCGCGGCGGCCTTCTGTATCTTCAAAAAGCGCTGCGGTGATTCCGGCCTTTTTCATGTATTCGCAAAGTTTTGCGCGCCGTCCTTTATATGTTTTTAAAAGTGTATCTTCTTTTTTAGCCATTTTTATTTCTCCTGAGGAATTGCCGTGTAGATTTCTGTAAGTTGTTCAGCGGCAATTATCTTCTACGGTTTTTAATCTTCTTCATAATCGAAACTGCTATGGAATCTCTGGTTAAAACCAGGAGCAGGATTCCTGTAATGCCAAAAATACAGGCACAAAGACTGAGCGGAATTCCGTATGAAATGATTCTTCCCTGTCCTGAAAATGCTGCGTTGCTTTTTGGAAGAATAAAATGAACAGGAATTACCGCAATTACAGAAAAGACAGCAAGTTTCAAAAGATACAATAAAGAAGATTTGATAATCTGCATGACATTTCCTGTTTTTGTTCTATTTAAAAATACGAATAAAAAGACCGTATTGGCAAGGCTTGCAAGCGTTAAGGCAAGTGCAATTCCGCCTCCTTTCATCGGTTTTGTAAGTAAAAGTGCCAGCAGAATGTTTACGATAAAGCCGTAAATGCCAGCCAGAGTCGGTTTTTTTGTGTTGCCCTGTGCATAAAATGCCGGTGCAATTATTCTATTTAAGGCGATAAATACAAGACCTGCAATGTGGAATTTAAATGCTTCAAGCGTAAGCCTTACAGATTCTTCGGTAAATCGATTATTCTTGTAAACCAGCGAAATTATTTCGCGCCCTGCAGCAAGTGAAAAAAAAGTAACAGGAACTGTAATCAGCATGATAATTTTTATTGCCTGACAAAGCATGTCTGAAAATTCCTGCCATTTTTCATTTTTTGCAAGTCCTGATAAATCAGGCAGAATAACCGTTCCAATGGAAACCGCGAATATTCCTAAAATCAGTTCCTGAAGCCTGAGTGAATACTGCAGGCTTGAAACGATTCCTGTTCCCGCTTTTCCTGCAAGGGCTGTAGAAACAACATCGTTTAACTGGTAAGCCGCCATTCCGATAATTGTTGGACCGATTAAAGTCATTACTTTTTTTGTTCCCGGGTTTGTAAAGGCCTTGGCAATGCTTACCGGGTAAACCTTCCAGCCGGTTTTTAATACAAACGGAAGCTGGAATAAAGCCTGAATACAGCCGCCTGAAATTACACCTACAGACATTGCGCGTGCAGGATTTGCCATTCTTGGTGAAAGCAGGTAAGTTGCAGTAATTACCATCAGGTTGAAAAGCACAGGCGTAAATCCTGAAGGAGAGAAAATATTCATTCCATTTAGAATACCCTGGAAAAAAGCTGCAATCGAAATTACAAAAAGATATGGAAACATGATTCTTGTAAGAATTGATGTTTCTAAAAGGATTTCTGCACTGTCTTTATTAAAAAAGAATTTTACTATGAACGGAGTAAAAATCATTCCGACCGCTACAAAAACCGCTGTTAAAAAAGAAACAAGCGTAAAGCAGGAAGCAACGAATTCCTGAGTCTTTGCGTGGCTTTCTTCTCCTTCTTCTATATAACTGCGGAAGGTTGGAATAAAGGCAACTGAAATGCTGTTTTCCGCAAAAAGCCTTCGGAACAGATTCGGAATTAAAAAGGCGATTCCAAAGGCATCGGCATAGGCTGAGGTTCCAAGAAAGGCAGCCTTTGTCATTTCACGGACAAGGCCAAGAATCCGTGAAGCAAGTATTAATATAGAAAGTTTGACACCGGCAAATGCCAGTGAAGATTTTTTTGTATTGTCAGACATATTTTTTAGAATATAGGTGTTTAATGTTTTTGGCAATTAGGAGTGATATTTTGTATTCTGCATCAAGATTTTATACAGCAAGTCACTTCTCCCACGAACCCGGCAAGCCGGTTTGCGGTTTAACTGTGTATGCGAGATGCTTGCTGTCTCTCTGGTTGCCCTGTAAATAAAAATATGCTTTAATTGCTTGCAGGAAGGTGCATGCATGAAGGCAAAATCCACGGAATACAGTGCAGAATACAAAACTTTACAGGAAGCGCAGAATTCTCTTCCTGATTTTTCTAAAAAAGGAATAACGGAATTTGTTCTGCATGAAGCCTGTGACAATAAAAAAGCCCTGCTGAATTTTCTTTCTGCCGTTCAAAAATACTGTCCTGACCTTTTTTTAACAATTCCTGTTACGGTCGGCACTTTAGACAGGGAAATTGCTTCTGCCTGCTCAAACCTTTTCTGTTCACTTGAAATTCCGCTTATTGGAACTTCGCGAAGCACAAAGGACGGAGACCTTTATCTTTTTGACAAAAAAAAATATGCCGGAAAAATTGCCATGCTCAATGATTTGGGGCTTGTTTTTGGCTTTGATATGGACTGGGCAATTTTACCCGGTGACAGTATAAAGCTGTTTCGCGAACGCTTTGAATTTGCGCTTTCACTTTATCCTAACCACATCGATTTTGCACAGCTGGAAAATCTTCCTGAATTTCAGGCTAAGCCGACTGCAACGTTTTCTTCTCAGGATATCCGCAACATAAAGGAACTTGCCTTTGCCTGCAAAACATTTTACACCTGCGGAAGGGCAGTTCCGTGGTTTCTGTCGGTGCTTGCACCGCTAAAAATCCAGGGGCACAAGTTTTTTTCTGATTTTGCTGAATGGCAGCGCTGCAACAACTGCAGCATTTCAAGCGGATTTGTACCTGAATCTGTCAGCCACAAAGATATAGAAAAAATGCAGCTTCTATTTCTGCAGGAAAAGTTTGAAGAAAAACACAAGCAGGCGCTTTTTACCGTAGTAAAGGATGTTGTCCGCTTAAACGGTGCTTTTTCGCGTCTTTCAGGCGAAGGCGAATCATGTGAAATTGAGCTTTCCTATAATCCCGAAGATTTATTCAGTCCGGAAATATGCAACATCCAGTCTTTTGCCGATAATGTTCTGCTTGAGCCTTGCCGCGTAAAGATTTTTGAAAGTCCTCAGGGACCGGATTTTAAAATCATCTGATTGCTAAAGCGATAAGGTTTTTTAATGAGCGTAAAAGAGTTTTTTAAAAGAGCAGATGCTGCTTCGCGTCTGGACTTATTTCTCCGCGAAAATCTGCCGGATTTTTTTGAGCAAAACGGCATGGACTGCGAACTTTCCAACAGCAAGATAAGGCGCCTCATTGTGGCCGGGGCTATAACCGTAAATACGCATCAGGTACGGCAGCCTTCATTTCTTTTAAAAGCGGATGATAGAATTTCAGCTGTTATAGACGAAGATAAATTCTTCTTTGAAAAAAAGCCCGATGACATTCATTTTGAAGTTTCAGATAAAGACATTTTATTTGAAGACGAATATCTTATCCTTGTAAATAAACCTGCATATTTCCCTACCGAAGCTACTATTGCAGGCGACCGTGATAATCTTCATGCAAGCATAATACGATATTTATGGAAGAAAAATCCGTCTTTACGAAATCCGCCTTATGCAGGAATTATGCATCGCCTGGACAGAGAAACGAGCGGTGTGATTCTTTTTACAAAACAGCGCACGGTAAACGCAGAAGTTCATAAGATGTTTGATTCAAGCTCTCCAGAACACAGTGCAAGAAAAACTTATCTTGCCGTTTGTGATTTAGCTTCTGCTCACTGCGGCACAAAACTGAAACTTCACAACGATTTAGAATTTTCTGTAGAAATGTATATGGGGCGAATAAGTCCAAAAAGTCAGGCGGCTAAATGGGGCTTTCTAAGTAAGGAAAAAGGCGGTGTTTTTTCTCATACAGATTTTAAAGTGCTTCAAATAAGAAATCGTAAAATGTCTGATGCCGCTAAAAACAAAGGCGCTGTTGGCGAGGTCCGGCAAGTAGCTTGCGGTGCTGGTGCTGAAGGAACAGTTTTAATCCGTGCCTGTCCTGTAACCGGGCGAACGCACCAGATTCGTGTTCATCTTGCAAGCCAGGGACTTCCGATTGCAGGCGATGAACTGTACGGAGCCCGAAACTCTGAAAGCCGCATAATGCTTCATGCTCAGAGCCTTTCATTTATTCATCCTGTAACAAAGCAGGAACTTGTAATAGAAGCTCCTCTGCCACCGGGGTTTTAACATTCCAGAGCCTACGCATTATAAATATTGCGCCAATAATCGTGCAATATTTATAATGCGTTTTATCACAGTTCCTTAATTGCGTCTAATCAGCGTTGTCAGTAACAGTCTTCCGGGAAGTTCCGTGGCTTTCTTTAGCCATAATGTCATTTTAATTTTAGCGAATTCGATAATTGATTCTGATACGATTATGTTTTTTTTATATAGCATGTTAGAATTTTAACTATTCTTTTTTTTTGTTTCTTGGCTGGGATATTTTAATTTACTAAGAGGTAAGTTGTATGAAAATGAAGAGTCTTAAACTTAAACTCATTTTACTTCTTGTGTTTGTTGTTATTGTTTCAAATGTAATACTTGGTTTTATTGCTTTTACTACATCTAAACCTGCTCTTGAAAAATCAGTTGAACAGACAATTACTACAGTTGCAGAGAAAGTCGCTGTTCAGGTAAAAATGGCAAACGAACGTGAATTTCACATGCTCGATGCTTTTGCCAGTACAAGCGTAATTCAGAATCCGAATTTATCTACGCAGGAAAAATGGTCTGTTGTACATGATGCCAGAAAAATCGATTCAAATTACGAAAATATTGCTTATTTTGATGTTAAAGGCATGACGGTTTCTGGCGAAGGAAAATACATCGACTGTTCCAACCGTGAATATTTCCAAAAGGCTTTGGCAGGCGAACATTTCGTTTCTAATCCGAATGTTAGTCCTGTAAATAATAAACTTATGGTTTTTTACTCTGTTCCGGTACGGGACAGTTCAAGTAAAATTACCGGCGTACTTGCTGCGGTTTTCTATTCTCAGACACTTTCTGACTTGTGTACTGATATTACGATTGGAAAAGACAGTCATCCGTTCATTATTGATATGCGTTCAGGCAGCCTTGTTGCAGATGCTGATATCAATAACATTCAGTCTGGTTTGAATATGAAAGAATCTACTACAGGTGCAATGCAGGAAGCTGTTTTAGATGCGATGGCTGGTCACAAAGCTTACAGGATTTTTTATAATGCTGAACTTAAAAAGAAAATGGTTGCTTCTTATCAGCCGGTAGAAGGCCAAAATAACTGGGCTGTTTTCTGTATGGCCCCTTATGATGAATTCTTCGGGATTATAAACCGTATGACGGCAACAATGTTTTCTGTAATTGTGGTAATCCTTATTATTACGTCTATAGTAAGTACAATAATCATTTCTCTTAGTTTGAATCCTCTTAAAGAAGTAGAAACTTCTATTACTGAAATTGCCAGTGGAAATGCAGATTTAACAAAGCGTATAAAAGTCAGTTCCGATGATGAAATAGGTAATGTTGTAAAAGGCTTCAATAAGTTTACGGAAAAACTTCATTCGATTATTGCGCAGGTTAAGGAATCTAATTCTGTATTGGGTACAGTCGGAGAGGACATGAGCCTTAGCGTAGATGATACGGCAACTTCGATTACCCAAATCATTGCTAATATTGATTCAATGCGCAAACAGATAGAAAGCCAGAAGATGTCTGTAAGTCAGACTTCCGGTGCTGTAAACGAAATTGCTTCAAATATTGAATCTCTTGAACATATGATTACTTCACAATCTTCTGGGGTTTCTGAGGCATCCGCAGCTGTTGAACAGATGATTGGCAATATATCTGCGGTTAATCAGTCTGTTGATAAAATGGCAAAGAGTTTCAACGAACTTCGGGTTAATGCTCAGTCTGGTATTGATAAACAGAAAGCTGTTAATGAACGTGTTGAACAGATTGAAAATCAGTCACAGATGCTTCAGGAAGCAAACGGCGCTATTTCGGCAATTGCGAGTCAGACAAATCTTCTGGCAATGAATGCGGCAATTGAAGCGGCACATGCTGGTGAATCTGGAAAAGGTTTTGCGGTTGTTGCAGATGAAATTAGAAAACTTTCTGAAACTTCAACACAGCAGTCTAAAACAATCGGTGAACAGCTTACAAATATTAAAGATTCAATTGTGGCCGTTGCGGCAGCCTCAATTGAAGCAAGTACAGCGTTTGAGTCTGTTTCAAGCAAGCTCGAAGAAACCGATGCGCTTGTTATGCAGATAAAATCTGCTATGCAGGAACAGAACGAAGGTTCTAAGCAGATTACAGATGCACTGCATAATATGAATGACAGTACGGTTTCTGTACGAACAGCTTCTGCTGAAATGGCCGAAGGAAACAAGATGATTTTGCAGGAAGTTCAGAGTCTTCAGAATGCTACATTTGCAATGACCGAAGGAATGGATGAAATGTCTGTAGGGGCTAAAAAGATAAATGAGACCGGAGCCGCCTTAAATGGAATTGCTTCAAAGATGTCATCTTCAATCTCTGAAATTGGAGAGCAGATTGACCAGTTTAAGGTATAATCATTAACAAAAAACATCCATGTTTTTTGTTAATGGACAGTTTTGTTCCAAAACTGTCTTAGGCAATCCAGGCGCGGCATCCGTGCCGCGAAAAAACATCCATGTTTTTTGTTAATGGACAGTTTTGTTCCAAAACTGTCTCAGGTAATTTTGGTGCGGCATCCGTGCCGCGAAAACGCTTTATATTGTTTACACATTGAGTAACTATACACCACGGCTTTTTTGTGCTACAGTAATATCACTTTTAAAATTACGCTGCACGCCAGCAGCGTGTATGAGGAGAGTTTTTTTATGGCACAAAATGATGAGCACAAATGTACATTGGACAAAATCATTTCGCTTTGCAAAAGACGTGGTTTTGTATATCAGGCTTCAGAAATTTATGGAGGTCAGGCCGGCGCCTGGGATTACGGTCCGCTTGGTGTAGACTTCAAACGCAACATTCAGAATGAATGGTGGCATTATATGACACAGCTGCATGACGATGTAGTTGGTCTTGATTCTGCAATTTTCCAGCATCACACAACATGGAAGGCTTCTGGTCACGTAGATCATTTTTCTGACCCGATGGTAGACTGTCTTGAATGTCAGGCTCGTCACCGTGCAGACAAACTTATTGAAGATTTTGTAGCAGCAAATCCGGATAAAGATCCTGGAAAACCTGTTGATACAATGAGCCATGAAGAAATGGCTGAATATATTAATGCAAATATCAACTGTCCTACATGCGGAAGCAAAAACCGCAAATATACGGCTGTTCGTGAATTCAACCTTATGTTTAAAACCTATCAGGGACCAATTGCAGATGAATCACACCTTATTTATCTTCGTCCTGAAACCTGTCAGGGTATTTTTACAGATTTCAAGAGCATCGTTCAGTCTAACCGTATGAAAGTTCCATTCGGTGTAGCACAGGTTGGTAAATCATTCCGTAATGAAATCATCTTCAAAAACTTTATTTTCCGCACCTGCGAATTTGAACAGATGGAAATGGAATATTTCTGCAAACCTGGTACAGAAGATGAAACTTTTGAACGCTGGAGAAAAGAACGCTGGAATTTCTATCTAAAGTACGGTATTCCGGAAAAACAGCTAAAATGGCATCATCACGATAAGCTTGCTCACTATGCAAAAGATGCTTACGACATTACATATAATTTCCCGATTGGCTTTGAAGAAATAGAAGGTATTCACAGCCGCACAGACTTTGACTTAAGCCAGCACATGGAATATTCAAAGAAGGATATGTCTTATATCGATCAGGAAGACGGAAACAAAAAATATATTCCGTATGTTGTAGAAACTTCTGCAGGGCTTAACCGTAACTTCCTTATGTTCCTTTGCGAAGCTTACGAAGAACAGAATGTCGGAACAGACGGAAAAGATGATTATAGAACAGTTCTTCATCTGGATCCTCGCCTTGCACCGATTACTGTTGGCGTTCTTCCGATTATGAAAAAAGACGGTCTTGCAGAAAAGGCAAAGGAAATTCAGCATCTGCTTAAAGAAGACTTTGTTACTGACTATGATGCTTCCGGTTCTATTGGTAAGCGCTATCGCCGTCAGGATGAAGTTGGAACTCCGTTCTGCGTAACAGTTGATTACGATACTGTTCACGAATATAAAGAAGAAAATCCTTCTGAAAAGAATCCATTGTTCAATACAGTAACTGTACGTTTCCGTGATTCAATGGAACAGGAGCGTGTTGCACTTGATGATTTGGTTGGCTTTATTCAGAAAGCAATCAGAAATTATAAACCGGTAGAGCGCACCGACAGATAGGAATAATTGCTGCCCGTGGTAATTTGGGATAAATCTTAACCCTGTTTACATACGGACAGCATTTTTTTTGGATGATTTATGGATTATATTGCACTTGGTAAGTCAAATTTAATGGTAAGCCGCACTGCTTTCGGAGCAATGTCTTTAAAGGATATTCCGGACGAAGAGCAGGCTATTGCCTTAGTTCACGAGGCTTACGAAGCAGGAATTAATTTTTTTGATACATCTCATTCAACTTTAGAAAGCGAAAAACGTCTTGGCAACTGTCTTTATGGCATCCGTCAGGATGTTATCCTTTCTACAAAAAGTTCTGCGCAGAGCGTTCACCAGCTTTACAGTGATCTTGAAGAAAGCCTTGATTCACTGCATACAGATTATGTTGATTTATTTCATCTTGAAATAGAAAATTTTCTTCCGAAAAAAAACGGTGAAGACGGAATTTATGCGGCTTTGCAGAATCTTCTGGCATCAGGAAAAATACGCCATGTAGGGCTTACAACCCAGAATTATTCGCTTGCCATGTCTGTTCTGGCGTCTGGTCAAGATTTGTCTTCTGCAACTGATTCTTCTGCAAAAAACGAAGATTCTATTTTTGAAGCAATTCAGTTTCCGTTCAATATTTTAACGGATGAAGAATCAAAAAAACTCGTTGCAGAATGTGAAAGCAAGGATGTTGGTTTTATTGCAATGAAGCCTCTTTATTCTGGGCTTGTACAGAATATAAAGCTTGCCTTCGGTTTTTTTAACCAGTATGAAAACGTTATTCCTGTATGGGGAGTGCGTTCCAGCGAAGAATTAAAACAGATTTTATATTATGCATCCAATCCGCCTGTAATAGACGATTCTTTTAAGGCGGAAATGGAATCTTTACACGATTTTTTTAATTAGAATTAGCTTCGTTATCCGAAGTTTTTGGTTTTATCGTCTCTTCTACCTCTTTTGCAGTCAGAACTCGTGAAATTTTTAAATCACTTTCGTTTGTCTGAACTATCAGAGGTTTTCCGTTTTCGTCAGTTTCACCAAGAATTTCTACAAAAGGACATTTAAAGTCTGCCGGATTGATGTCGTTTACCAGGGCAGTTTTTCCGTTTGCCATGTAAACATAGGTTCCAATCGGATACAAAGACAGACTGTATATAAGAGCCTTTATGATTGTCGGGTCAAACTGCTTTGAATCGTTTCTTAAAAGTTCAATAACCGCTTCATGCGAAGTAAGTCCTTCCTTAAAGCTGCGGTTAGAAATAAGACCGTCATAAACACAGGCGATTGCTACAATTTTTCCAAAAAGCGAAATCTTTTCACCGGTTAAGCCGCGCGGATAGCCTGAACCGTTTTCTCTTTCATGGTGTTCTAGAACGCCATTCTGTATTGAAAGCGGAAAGTCTGCTATCTGAAGAATCTGGCAGCTTAAAAGAGGATGCGTTGAAAGCTGCTTTTTTTCTTTTTTGTTTAATATTCTGTCTGTAAGGTAAATCTGCGGTGGAATCCTGATCATTCCGATTTCATGCAGTAATGCAGTAATTCCAAGTTCAATCAGTTTTGAAAGCGGCATGCGCAGCTGTAAGCCAATTACCAGGGATATTACTATTGTGCGCATTGAATGATATACAAGATAAATTTTTGTAAACTGATAGTTTTCATTTGTAATGCGCAAAAAATACTTGCTGTTGTCTTTCATAAAGAAACAAAGGTTCTTTATCTTTGTTGAAATGTCATCTTTATCAAGCTGTGTATGGGTTGAAAAATGTGTAAAAACCTTTAAAATCCAGCCGGTATATTCTTTATAAACATTGCGTGAAATTTCAAGTTTTTCTTCATCGGTTTTGCCTTCCATCTTTTCAGGGTTTTTAAGAAGGTCTTCAAGAAAGTTTTCACTTTCATCAGTTTTCTGTTCAACTAATACTTCTTCTGCGGCTTCTTCTTCGTTCGAATCCATAGGTGCGGCGTTTGCAGAATTTCCGTTGGTAATTACCTGTTTAAAATTCCATGCCTCAAGTTCTTTTAACAAGTCTTTTGAGATAGGAACAGAAGGATCAAGAAGTTGAAAAGTTTTATCAAGAAAAACTTTATCCGTAAAATACATGCCTTCTTTTAAATTTTCAGTCTGAAGAGTATTCATAAAAAAATCCTAACTTTGTTTATACTTATTCTATCATGTTATCGGCAAAAAAGACAATTTTCTATAGCGCGTTGTTAAAGTGCGGGAATTGTGCTGTTAATTGCGCTGTTATAATGCGAAAGTCATGGTCAGATACTGTTCTTGGGGTTGTTATAAGGCGGATGTCCTTCATAGATACTGTTTCGGGCAAAAAAAAAGTTGAAAAACCTCACACCGTTTTTCAACTTTTTAAGTAAACATGGAGCAGACACCTTTGCAGGCGTCTGGATGTCAATAACCGTCCGCATTTTGTCTGCACATATATTATTTATCGGTGGACGGGAAAAAAAGTTTATAGCTTTTTGAAAAAAAATTAACTTTTTATGAAAGATTTTTTATGTAGTCTGAAATGGCTTTTTTCAGTTCTCTGTAAATTATTTTTGAACGGAAAATATTAGATTTTAGCTTGTCTTGTTTTACGTTGTCCGGGGGAGTTTCTTCTTCAAAAATCCGCTTAAGCTGCTTTTCTGTAGGAAAAACAAGCGAAACGATTTCTTTTACTGAACTATCAGAAATGCTGACATCTATTTCCTGTAGTTTCTGCAATGCACGCTCTATATTTTTTTCAGAACCGGAAATAATCTTTTCGCAGATAAAATAACCTTTTTGTGCATTTTCTATTAAGTTCTGCAACGTATCTGATAATTCCTGTTTTATTCTTACAAACTGATTTTTTAATTCAGTTTTCTGTTCGTCAGAAAAATTCTCACAGCTGTTTTTGGCTGCATGCTCAAAAAAATCTTTTTTCTCTTTATCTTTAATTTCATTTTTTAAAAAGTCTTCCAGAGAAAAAAGTTTAATTCCCGGAATTGCAAGGTTTTCCGGACAGAACGTATATGTGTCGGCTGAATCAGGAGAAGCAAGCCGGCTTTCAAACCACCATGCAAACATCTTCATTCTGGAATCTGTAAGAACAGGTTTTCCTGTATAGTCAAAAGCTTTTTCCGTCTGTATAGAAAAAAGGTAGTCAGAGCTTTGTGTTTCAGCAGTTTTTATTCTGGTAGAAACTTTGTGGGCGGCTTCTTCAAAGGTTGAACCTTTTATATGTGTGTTTTTTTCAGGGTAGCTTAAATCAAGCCCTGCAAAGAAAATCCGTTTTACACCAATAAATCTGGCAAAATCCCAGGCACTTGTTGCAACGCTTCCGCCTGTATCAATTTTGCCTTTGACTGCATTTACAGCTCCTGCCAGAGCAAGTTTTTTTTCAAAATATTGACCAAGTGGAAAAAGCGAAGAACATACAACAGTTTTGCGGCATTTAAAACGGAATACAGAAGGGTAGGCGGCTCCTTCCGTTATTAAAACAGAAGAAGCTGATTTTAAACCTTCAATATGGCGGGAAGCCCAATACTGCGGATCAATCAGAATGACAAAATCAGGTTCAACCCCGGCTTTAAGGCATGCCCGCAAGGCTGTATCTACGCAAATCAATATAGAGCGTTTTTTTATTTCTGCGAGATGTGGAATTACTTTTTTAAGCGATGGACCTGCCGCAAGAATAACTGCATCGAGCTTTGCCGCGCTGTCTTTGTAAATATTAATTCCGTCAAGCAGACAGGCTTTTTCAAGATTGCGGCAATTGTTTTTCAGCCACAAAGAGGCAAATCGCTCAAGTGTATTTGAGTTTATTTCTTCTTTCTGCCGGTTTCGCTCAAGAAGTTTCTGGAAACCTTCAAAATATGAATCTGCGTGTGCAGCCTGATTTTTCTGACAGAAAACAACACAGTTTTTTATTCCAAAATGATTTACTATTCCAAGCAGTTCCTGATGCGAACATCCTATTGCAAGTATGCATTTTTCATGCAGGAGGATGTTTTTCCAGTCAAAGTAAAAAAGACTTGCAAGAAAATGTAACGGTTCGCTTTCTACAAGGATTATTGTTTTATCTTTGTGTGTTTTGCAAAAACTGTCCGGAAGATAACCAAGCCCAAAACCTAAAAAAAGAGCCGCTTCAAAATTTTGTGAATCAAAAGAAGATGCGGCCTGTTGTGCTTCTCGTTCCGGATTATAGCCTGAATGAAGAAGAATTGAATTTTCGCGAACCGTAAGGTTTCCGTTTTTTGCATTTTCTGTCTGCCAGAAAGGAAAAGGATTTGTGCCGTTTTGCAAGGCAAGTTCAACTTTATCTATATCAGTTTTGAGCAGGTTAAACAGTTCTGGAAATCTATTTCTTAAAAGAGTGGAATTGTTTTTCCATAAATTATCATTAGAGAAATTTTCATTCAAGGGTAAGCTCAATTTCCATTCCTTTTGTTATAGGCGTTCCAGCAGGCGGTTCCTGAGAAATTACCCAGCCTGTTCCGTTTATGTGAATATTTATATCTTCCCTGTTAAGAAGAGGAATTAAATCACGTTTTGACATTCCGGTAAAATCCGGTAATGTTGCTCCCAAAGTTGCAGGCGCAGAATTCTTTATAGAAACCCTTCCTGAATGTGCAAGAGAAGCTGCATTACCGCGGCTTAAGCCAAGGTGGTCAATTATGGTATCGGCGGCTTCAGCAATAACCGGTGCTACAATTCTTCCGGCGTAGGTTTCACCTTTTGCTTTTTCTATTACGATGTACAGAATGATTTCCGGCTCTTCAATAGGGAAGATTGCAAGACAGTTAGACAAAAAGTCTGTTGTACTGTAACCGCCGTGAACATGGTCAGCCATCTGTGCCGTTCCTGTCTTTACGCCGATTGAAATATCTCCAAGCTGCGCACGGGTTCCGGTTCCGGCTTCTGCCGTTGTTTCCATACAGCTTAAAACATAGTCTGCGGTTTCCTTGCTGAAAGTTCTGTTATTGAAAACAGGTTTATGCTCGTAAACCGTGTTGCCTTCATTATCTGTAATTTTAGAAATTACGCTTAACTTTACAGGAATTCCAGCATTTGCAATTCCTGTTGCTGCCTGAATCATCTGCAAGGCAGAAACGCTTATTTCCTGACCGATTGCCATAGTAGGCTTTGAACGTCCTGACCATAGTTTATCGTTCGGACTTTTTACAGAACCGCTTGTTTCGCCAGGCAATTCAATACCTGTTCTTGTGCCAAACCCCATAAGATGAAGGCGGCTTAAAAAAACATCCGTATCTATTTTTTCTGCAATCTGGGCTAAAACATCGTTGCACGAATACTGCAATGCTCCGCGTGCTGTAATCTTTCCGTGATGACCAAGACAGGTAATCCTTATATGTCCGCCGGCTGCAAAGGTCTTTTCATAAACTCCGTCACAAACGAATGTTTCATTCTGGGTTATTGCGCCGGAATCCAAAGCCTGCGCAACCGTAAAGATTTTAAAAACGGAACCAGGTTCGTAAGCAGTCATTGCAGGGCGGTCTATTTTTGCTTCGTTAGAAGCCTTTCCGTATTCGTTAAGGTTTGCAGAAGGAAGGCTTATGTAAGAGATTATTTCCCCGGTTTTGGCTTCCGCCGCAATAAGCATCATGCTTGCAGCCTGCGTTGTATTCATTGTCTGCTGTGCAATTTTTTCAAGCTTATACTGAAGGTTTGCATCAATCGTGAGGTAAATGTTATTGCCGTTTGCAGCCGTTGCTCCGGGCTTCTGCACAGGGCTTAAAATATTCTGCTGGGAATATTCAATGCCGGCAAGCCCATTACCGTCATCGCCCATGTAGCCGATTAACTGCGAAGCAAGTGCGTTTTCAGGATAAACGCGGCCTGGAATCCTGTCAAAACGAAGTCCGGAATAGCCTTTTTCGTTTATGATTTGAACAAGTTCATCGTATGTACTCTGGTTTATCTTTTTCTTTATATACACAAATGGAGAATTTGATGCATCTTTTATCTTCTGTAAAATTTCACTTTCATCCATTTCAAGAACAGGAGCAAAATCGTTGCAAAGGTTTTCAGGATTTTTTACAGCTGACGGAGTCAGTCCGAAATGATAAAAGTTTGTCTGTACGGCAAGCGGTTTTCCGTTTCTGTCTACAATTGAACCGCGCTCAGGAATACTCTGCCGCGGAATAATTTTACGTTCCGGTGAAAAAGCTATTTTTCCATATTGAAAGATGATTAATCCCATGAACAGGGTAACACAGATACCTGCAACCCAGAGACGCTCTTTTTTGAAAAAAGTGTTCATTTCCATATAACTTTTCCAAGAATGTTTTTGGCAGGTACAAAACCATAGGTTCTTGAATCAATTGATTTTGAGTAATTATCACCTACAGCAAGAATGTAGCCTTCTGGAACATAATGACTGTTTTTCATCTGCTCATACTGCTGAAAAGTTAATGTGATTTTATTCCCACCTGTTAATAAACTATATCCCGAATCGACCGAATAATCCAGTGCATCGCCTTCTGCGGCTACGCACCGTTTTACAACTATTTTATTATTATATAGATAAATAACGATATCGCCGCATTCAGGCTTCTTCCACTGAACAATAAGCGAAGAAGAAAATGGAAGTGAAATTCCGTATGCAAGCCGGTTTACGGCGATAACAGATTCATCATGTATTGTATCTTCCATTGAACTGCCTGAAACCTGCAGAACATCTATTACGAACAATTTTAAAAACAGCCCCATAACTATGCCAAGTGCAATTAACGGGAGAACGGCAACTTTTTTTTCTTCAGGCATGATAGTTTTATTCTAATAAGACTTTTATTTTGTGTCGATAGAGAATATATGGAAATAATAAGTTGCGTCGGAGCCTCTTCCGGAAGAAATTTTCATTTTTCTTCTGCAGGAATCCGTCCTTTAATTCAAAAAATACAATCTATAAACTCTCCTTTTAATTTTAAAAGCAAAACTGCGTTTAAAATACGTCCGGAAGCGGTTGCAGCCGGTAATTATTCTTTTGGCCGGCAAAAAGCCTTTGCACAGGCTTTTTCAAGTCCGCGAAGTTTTTTAATTGCGGCCGGCGATTTTGTAGATTTTATTGAAAAAAATGCATGGCTTATACTGCTAGGGGCTTTGGCTGTTTCTGTGCCGTTTGCAGTAAATTCTATCTATTCATGGAATTCCAGCTATGCAAATTTTGTAAAGCTTGAAGAAATTCCTGCTGAAGAACTTGAAATATTAAACAAGGCAATGGCTGATTTTGCGCTGGATGTTTCCAATGAATTTGATGAAAACGGGAACGTCCTTGATTCAGAAGGAAAACCAAATGCCGGTGTTGCAGCAGAATTTACCCAGAAAGTTACTTTTAAAGATTATAAGGTTCAGGCTGGCGATACAATTTCCGGTATTTCTAAGAAATTCGGACTTTCCAATATTTCTACGCTGATTGCCGTAAACAATATTTCCAATGTAAGGCAGATTCGTTCAGGGCAGAAGCTGCGGATTCCTTCTACAGACGGACTTATCTACAATGTAAAATCAGGTGATACGCTGAATTCTCTTTCTGTGCGTTATCATGTAACTGTAGAAGATTTGCTTGATGTAAATGATCTGGAAACTCAGGTTATAACAGAAGGCCAGACGCTTTTTATTCCTGGGGCAAAACTTTCAAGCGATACGCTGAAAATGGCTATGGGTGAACTTTTCATCTATCCGCTTTCCGGCAGGTGGCGGCTTACATCTCCTTACGGTCGGCGCTCAGATCCGTTTACCGGAGTAAAGTCGTTCCATACAGGAATTGATATGGCAATGCCGCAGGGAACGCCCGTAAAAGCTTCTATGAGCGGAAAGGTTGTAACAGTCGGTTATACGAACATATTCGGAAATTACGTTATAATTAAACATTATAACGGCTATCAGACTATGTATGCCCATTTATCAAAAGCACTTGCAAAAACAGGAACTACTGTTGAGCAGGGAGAAAAAATAGGACTGGTCGGTTCAACAGGTTATTCTACAGGTCCACATTTACATTTTATGGTTTTCAAAAACGGAAGCCACATAGATCCTATGACGGTTCTTAAAAAATGACTGGAGTGAGCAGATGAATAAAATTCATATTTGTCGCGGATGCGGACGCACGGTAGACAGTTCTTTCCTGTATTGTCCTTGGTGCGGTTTTTCTAGAATTAACCGCGAAGGCGCAGGAACAGAAAATGCATGCCGCGAAGATGATAATTTTGACGGAGTTTTTAAGCAGCTTGAATTTGTTCAACAGAAAAACTGCGAAAACCGTCTTGCCAGAATGTTTGAACAGCTTGATGAACTTGAAAAAGAACTTGACACAATCGTTTTAAGCACGGAGATGCATAAATGAAAACCACCTGTAAAACCCTCTGCTATGCGAGGCTTTTATCTTTTCTGATTTTTTTTTCTGTCAGTGCGATAAATGCTGCAAATGTCTTTGCAGGAATTAAATTCAGCAACCTTGATTTAAACAAAGAAAATCAGCTTTTATATATTGCTGAACACAACGTAGCAGGAAATTTTTCCTATAAATCAGTCTTTCTTACTAAAGTAGAAAACGGCATAACATCTCAGCCCACAGAAATTTTAACCTGCTTCCCGGAATCTATGGAGCTCCTTTCCGGCAATGCAGGCAACGCAGGTAATTCCGCCAATGCCGGCAGCGCCAACAATCCAATACTTCAAATCCGCAACAGGTACGGAACTGCCCTTTATTCTTTTGCAGATGCAAAACTTCAGTATCTTAACAAAACAGAAGAAATTCCGCTGTTTACCGCCAAACCGGTTCCCGTAAGCGTAAGTCCGAACGGAAAATGGCTTTGCTTTGTACGCCGTAATTCATCCT
>JAEEGK010006084.1_pt1 | contig 29051 bp, 22 predicted proteins | sample 8958771 | NCBI WGS metagenome assembly JAEEGK01 (sample SAMN16246547, study PRJNA631951) | gut metagenome | biome: gut microbiome; feature: rumen; material: SC-attached | host: Bos | place: Iran: Karaj | collected 2018-10 | reverse complement strand
GACCGCTTTTACGGCACGCTGAAATCACAGGTTGAGAACCAGCTTAATGCTGGACAGAACGTGGTTTTCGACGTGGACGTAAAGGGTGGCGTAAACATCAAGAAATTCTATGGCGACAAGGCCCTGAGCCTGTTTATCCAGCCCCCATCGATAGGCGAACTGCGCAAGCGACTTGAGGGTCGTGCTACTGATGCACCTGAAGTTATCGACCAGCGCATAGCCCGTGCTGAGTTCGAACTCTCGTTTGCCGACAAGTTCGACAAGATTGTCATCAACGACATGTTGGACTATGCCGAGGCCGACGCACTGAAAGTCATCAAAGAATTTCTTGAGATAGAATGATACGAACAGGGATCTTTGGCGGATCATTCAATCCCATCCACAATGGACACATTTCGTTGGCTCGACAGCTACGTGAGAAAGCCGGGCTCGACGAAGTGTGGCTGATGGTTTCGCCACAGAATCCACTGAAAGCTACAGCCGACTTGCTGGACGATGAATCGAGAATGGAGATGGCCCGACTGGCTGTGGCTGGCGAAGATGGCATTATCGCCAGCGACTACGAGATGCATCTGCCCAAACCATCGTACACCTGGAACACACTGCAAGCCCTGAAGCAGGACTATCCTGACCGAGAGTTTGTGCTGATGATAGGTGGCGACAACTGGCAACTGTTTGACAAATGGTATCGTGCTGACGATATTCGCAATGAGTTTCAGATCATCGTCTATCCTCGTCGCGGTAGCGAAGGCGGCATCGATGGACTAGAACTTATCGACATTTCGAGCACAGAGATACGAGAACGTATCAAGGCCGGAAAGGGCATAAAACAACTTGTGCCAAAGGCTGTGGCTGAATACATAAACGAACACAACCTCTATGCTTAAAGGTTTTAAACTTAATCCACTGAAATGGCTTGGGTATCTGTTTGCCCCAATCCAGAAGAACGGCGCATTCTTTGTGTTTATGTTTGCGCTAGGGTGGATTTGTACGCAGTTAGAGATAAATCATCATCTTAAAAACGCCAAACCTTACGAACTCTCTGCACCAGAACTGTTCCTCGACATCTATGCCGTTTGCGTGGTGCTGGCATTGATTCCTCGCAAGGTTCGATATTGGGTAAGGACATTACTGTATGTGGTGCTTTACGGCATTGCTCTGGTAGATATGTTCTGCTACGTAAAATTCGACTCTACGCTTACACCAACTATGCTTATGCTGTTTGGCGAAACCACACAGCAGGAGTCGCAGGAGTTTCTGTCGTCATATCTTAACTGGGACATCATCACATCGTGTGTGGGCTGGATATTACTGCTGATAGCCGTTCATATCCTGTGGACAATACTTCGCAAGGTATTGGCAAATGTGCGAAAGAGGATGATTCTGCCAAAGATAAACCAGACGGTTCCTACGGTTTGTAAGGCAGTAATGGGTGTGGTTACGGCTTGGTTGCTGATAGATGCTTATGGTCAATGCGAAGATAACAAGGTGGCTATGCACCGTCTGTTCAGCTACGATACTGTGGGCCAGGTAGAGCACGAACTTACCAAGAAGGAGTGTGCCAAGCTATATATCCCTGTTTATCGTCTGGCCTTCGGCATTTACGCCAACAATCTGGCTAAGCATCAGATAGACCAACTGATGGCGGCACGCGAAAAAGTGGTGGTTGACAGTTGCTCGTATCGAGTGCCAAACATCGTGCTCGTTATCGGCGAGAGCTACAACAAGCACCATTCGCAGCTATACGGATATCAGAAACCCACTACCCCACACCAGTTGGCGATGGCTCAAGAGGGCAGCCTGGTAGCGTTCAGCGATGTGGTTGCACCTTGGAATCTTACCAGTTTTGTGTTTAAGAATGTGATGTCGATGCACGCTGTAGGCGACGAAGGCGAGTGGTGCGACACACCATTGTTTCCAGAGGTGTTCCGCAAGGCAGGTTATCACGTAACGTTTATCACCAACCAGTTCCAGTCGAAGGCACGCGAAGAGGTTTACGACTTCAGCGGAGGCTTCTTCCTGAACAATCCTGAACTGAGCCAATATCAGTTTGACACACGCAACGCCAGCCTGCATCGCTACGACGAAGGAGTGCTGAGGGAGTACGATGTTCTGAAGAAACATAACACCAAACACAATCTTACTATCCTGCATCTTGAGGGTTCGCACGTAGACTATCGTGGACGCTATCCACAAAAGACGGATACATACTTTACACCAGCGATGTACGATCGTCCAGAACTTACAGACCGTCAACTGAAGATTCTGGCTCACTACGACAACTCTCTGCGATACAACGACTCGATAGTCTGGGCTATAACACAGCGATTCGTAGATGAGGATGCTGTGGTAATCTACATGCCCGATCATGGCGAGGAGATATTCGACAGCAAACCATATACTTACGGACGAATACACTCTGCTAACATCGATTATCGACTGGCTCGCAACGAGATGGAGATTCCGTTCTGGATATGGGGTTCGCCCAAGTATCGCGAGCAGCATCCATATGGTTGGGAGGCTATTCAGGCAGCCAAGAATCGTCCGATGATGACGGATGTTCTGCCACATCTGCTGTTATACTTTGGAGGAATATCTACTCCACTCTATCGCCCAGAATACGACGTAGTTAATCCAAAATACAACCAGAAACGCCCAAGAATACTTAAGGGCGAGACGGACTATAATAAGCTGAAGAAATGAAACAGGAACTACTTTCGCGTGCCGAGTGTACAGCGATGCGAGGAATAGCTATTCTGGCCATCGTGCTTCACAACTATTGCCACTTTATCGGCAAGATTGTGAAGGAGAACGAGTATCAGTTCTTTACATCCAACAACGACCGACTTTGGCATGCACTGACCAATCCTAACGAGCTCTTGCCTGTTCATCTGCTGTCGTACTTTGGTCATTATGGTGTGCCTGTATTCTTGTTTCTGAGCGGCTTTGGACTTGTGAAGAAGTATGAGAAGAATGAAAGAATTGAAGAATTGAAAAATGGAAGTCTTCAATCCTTCAATCCTTCAATCCTCCAATTTTTAAAGTACAACTATCTTAAGCTGTTGAGAATGCTGATAGTAGGCTTCTCGCTGTTTATCATCGTTGATATACTTACCCCAGGGCGATTCCAGTTCCACTGGTATAATGTTGTGGCACAACTGGCTATGTATATCAATGTGCTACCAGAGCCCGATCGCATCATCTGGCCAGGCATATATTGGTTTTTTGGCCTGATGATTCAGCTGTACATAATTTACAGACTGCTGTTATATCGTCGCAATTCGTGGTGGGTTGTGGGATTGATAGCCGTCTGCTGGCTGCTACAAGCATTCTGCGATCCTGAGGGCGAAACACTCAACAGACTACGTTATAACTCCATCGGAGGTATGCTTCCATTTGGACTGGGAATAATCGTGGCAAGAATTCCCAACGTGGGAACATTTCATTCCCAACGTGGGAACATTTCATTCCCAACGTGGGAATATTTTGTGGCCTTATTGATTTCAACTGTTTTGATTGTAGTGATGTGTTTCTGGTATCAAGCTTGGTTCTGGATTCCTGCACTGATCATCATTGGCACTATCGCACTAGTAAAGATTATGCCCAAGTGGATGCTTAGCGTCATCACTTGGATAGGATCAATCTCTGCCGCTATGTTTGTGGCTCACCCCATAGCGCGTAAACTCTTTATAACAGTGGCCTGGAAACAGGACATCTACGACGGACTGATGCTTTACGTTATTGCTACTATCGCCCTGTCGTGGGCCGTAAAGCAGATTATCGACCGCATCCCATCGCCCAAACTATGAAGATTAAGGATATAGAGCTGGCCAACGTTAGTCGCTATCGCGGCGAGTTGATGGGAGCTGCCATGCTGTTCATCATACTCTTCCACGTACCATTGGCTCGTAGCAACGAGTTTTTTGGTCTGCGCAGATGTGGAAACGTGGGGGTAGACATGTTCCTTTTTCTTAGTGGCATAGGTCTTTGGTTCTCGTGGGTCAAGAATCCTGATGTATGGAAGTTCTACAAGCGCAGACTGCTTCGCATATATCCAGCGTGGCTGGTGATGGCATCGCTGTATTATCTGCCAAGGTTCGACTGGCAGTTTGGCAACTATATCGACCTGATAGGCGACATAGCTATCAACTGGGACTTCTGGCTGAACGATGAGTTAACCTTCTGGTACATCCCTGCCATTATGATGCTATACCTATGGGCGCCACCGTATATGCGGCTTATCCAGAGACATCCTATCTACAAATGGCTACCTGTGATAATGATATTATGGTGCATCTGGGTGCAGTGGATTGCACCATTGCACCAGGCAGTGGGACATATCGAGATATTCTGGAGTCGCGTACCAATATTCTTTATAGGCATAAACTGCGGCGAACTGGTGCGACGCGAGACAAAGATAGATGGTGCCGGCATTTGGATGGTGCTAATACTATTTCTGGCCACATTCAGTTCGTGTGTATATCTGGAACAGATGACTCACGGACGATTCCCCCTATTTGTAGAGCGCATGATATATATCCCTTTCACCATCACGCTAATACTGATGCTGAACCGTGTGTTCCGTCGCACTCCAAAATGGTTCAATCGCTTCTGCGCATTCTTTGGAGCACTCAGTCTCGAGGCATATCTGATACACAATCACTTTGTGATGGCATACATAGTGCCTTATCATCTGGGATACTGGCTCACAGCACTACTCACTATCGTGATAACCATCCCTCTGGCTTGGGTGTTGCAGAAAGTACTAAAACTAGTGGTTAGAATATGAAGAAGATATACGCATTCGACTTTGACGGAACGCTTACTACCAAAGATACGTTGATAGAGTTTATCCGTTATGCCAAAGGTTCAATGGCTCTTGGATTGGGATTTATGCGTTATGCCCATCTGCTGGTGCTGATGAAAATTGGGCTATACCCTAATTACAAGGCCAAACAAAAGGTTTTTGCGCATTTCTTTAAAGATACCACACTTGATGATTTTAACGCCCTCTGTCAGGCTTTTGCAGCCTCATCAAGCCATCTGCTTCGCCCTAATGCTATCGAGGCTATAAACCATGCTATCAAAGAGGGCTCAGAGGTGCTGATAGTAAGCGCATCTATCGACAACTGGGTGCAACCATTCTTTCCACAAGTAAAGGTCGTTGGCACGCAGATAGAGGTTATCGACGGCAAGTTGACTGGTCGATTCCTATCCAAGAACTGCTATGGCCAGGAAAAGGTAAACCGCATACTCTCACTCTATCCTAATCGCCAGGATTACCACCTTACAGCCTATGGCGACAGTCGTGGCGACAAGGAGATGCTGGCATTTGCAGACGAATCACATTTTAAACCATTCAGATAACGATGACACCACTAAAGATATTCAAGATTAAGCCAGAGGAGCGCATCCAGTCGGCTATTGCTCTGATAGTTATCATAGCACTCAATGCGCTGTTTATCTATCGCATGCACGAACTGTTTATGCAACCAGGGTTTGGTCCTTATTTCAAGACATTCGAACGCGAGTTGCATCTGTCAGGCTACGATCCGCTGACATATATGGGTGTGACAGATTGGGATGCTGTTTATCAGGTGTACCGCCATCCTTTGCTATCGTTTATGATATGGCCTCTATGGCTGATAAACCAGGCGCTTACATGGATGCTTGGTGTTAACTGCGTGCAGTATCTGGTGGCAGCTGTGCTTATATTCTGCTCGTACTACTCATACATCTTTATGTATCGCATACATCGCGAGGTAATAGAGTTGCAGCGATGGGATGCCACACTACTTACTGCATATTTCTTCTCGTTTGCATATATACTGATGTCAGTCATAGTGCCCGATCACTTTACTATATCAATGTTCCTGTTGCTCGTAACGCTTTATATCTCAGGCGTATGTATCAAGAAGCGTAGAGAGTTCAAGTGGTGGCAATCGGCTTTATTCTTCTACATCACAGCAGGTGTTACGCTGAGTAATGGCATAAAGGTGTTCCTATCTGGTTTCTTTGTAAACCTGCGCGATTTCTTCCGCCCAAAATATCTGTTGTTGGCAGTTATCCTACCTGCTGCATTACTATGGGGTACAGCCACATGGGAATATCGTACCTATGTGCTGCCCAAGGAGAAAGCACGTGCAGAGCTTAAAGCACGTATAGCAGAAAAGGAAAAAGCTCGTGTAGCTAAAATGACTACAGAAGAGAAAGCACAATATGATGAGAAGAAAGCAAAGCGTGAACAACGACTGAAGCGTCAGGCAGCCAAGACTGGTAAGCCTATGGAGGACCATGGATTCTTGAAATGGACTGACATCTCAACATCGCGCTGGGAGTCGGCATACGAAAATCTGTTTGGCGAGTCGCTACAGTTCCATCAGGATTATTTGCTAGAAGACACTTTGGTGCGTCGTCCTGTGTTTGTTAAGTACAGGTGGACACTAAGTTATGTAGTAGAGGGATTGATACTTCTATTAGCTGTTGCAGGCATCTGGTTTGGTCGTAAGAGCCGTTTCCTTTGGCTCTGTCTGTCGTGTATGGCCTTTGATATGTTCATACACGTAGGACTGGGATTTGGCCTCAACGAGGTGTTTATTATGGCTCCACACTATATGTTTGTGTTGCCAATAGCCACAGCATTCTTGCTGAGAGAGTATCAAACACGATGGCTTCGCATCAGTGTGGTAGTACTGATGCTATACCTATTTATATATAATGGCTATCTGCTTACAGATTTCCTGTTATCGCCTATCAGAGCAACTATCTGATTTAGATAAATTTCTCCTTACCAGTCAATATACGTATACGACGAGCTATAGATTTAAAGATAAATCTGAAGTTGCCATATCGCAGGTTAAGCCATAGTTCCTCCATCGAGCGACCTATCTTAATCCAAGGACAATCCCATCCGTTGGCCACGTAGAATCGTTTCCAATAGCCCACCTCCTCTATCACATAGCGAGGATGTTTCAATGGGAATTCCAGCTCGAAACGCTTCATAGTAAATAATCGCTTTATGCGTCGAGGCATTGTCTTGAACTGCGAGTAATGAGCAGAGTCATCAGTTGCGCCGATATTGTTTATCATATTCTTAGTAGGCATGATGGCAAGCCCTGAGTTGAAGAGCATTGTAGACCAGAACACACTCTCGAACTGAGGATGTCCGCTATCGCGATGATCCTTGCACATCTTGATAAAACTCTTGCGATATCCGCGCTGACGGATAAGAGCATCGAGTTGTCGCATGCTAAACTCATCGTCGAGGAAGGAATAAGCACTATCCCACTTGTCAACAACTCTACGCCATGAAGCCCAACCCCAAATGCAAAAGGCTGAAGTATAGAAGTAATCGTAAGGAATATCAGGCGTAACCTCGTCTATATTAAATCCTGATATCATCGTGATACGCTCATCATGCTCATAACGGTCGAGCATCTCCTTACAGAAAGGGAAAAACGACTGTGAAGGCACTACATCATCCTCGATGACCATACACTTATCAGCCAACGAGAAAGCCCATTTGTGCGATGTATGACCAGCAATCATACAGCCAAGATTCTTTTCTTGATAGTTACGATGCACTTCGCATTCCCAGTCGATATTCTCGTCGCTGGCTATCTGCCGACAAGCCTCTATTCCTGCCATATCGCGCTCGCCACGAGGTCCGTCCTGAAACAGAAACAGTTTTGAGGGACGAGCCTTGCGAACTTCGTCGAACACCTTCTGAAAGGTATCATTGCGAGTAAAAAACAGCAACAATACGGCAATATCTGTCTTATAGGGATACTTTTCCATCATATTTCTCTTTTATTAAAACGTTTTTGTATAGGGTTCCACAACAGCAGTCGTACCTTATCTATCAAGATAGAGGCACAGAATACTACTGTGATAAGCGTAATGCAATATAGGATAAATTGCAAGTAAGGCTGTTCTGTAGTCCATCTCAGGATGGTACCATCGTAATACTTGGCAAGATAGCTGTTGGAGTGAGTAAGATAAACAGCCAATGCAGAGGCGGCTACCCAGTTAACACACTTACTGCTAAAGCGCAGTTTGCTGAAGAAAAGTAGGAAGAACATAGCCTCAAGCACCACAACAGGACTATTGTAGAAGAACAGGAATCCACCCAGGTTATAGTGTCGCAATATGAATACAGACAACGTAAGGAATGCACCTATACCTATATATATGCAGAGATCTGTGCTACCTTTAAACATAGTAAACCAAGGCTGATGTATACGCATAAATCGAGCCAATAGATATAGCGCCATAAACGATGGCAAAGAATAGCCAGCACGAAGCCAATCAGTAGCCTCGAACACCCATCCATAAACTATCTGGAATCCAAAGATACCCACCAGCACCCATGCAAACTGGCGATGGGTAGCCGTATCAGCAAAGGCATTAAGAACAGGCGCAAACAGATATAGAGCCAGATATACCTTAACAAACCAATAATTCCCAGGATTAAGCAGCAGAAGGTTTAATAGTATCTTAGATGGCATTTGTCCTGTAACAGCATATTCTATACCCATACATACAACTCCAAAGAACAAGAGTTGGAACAACAGTTCAGACAATCTAATGATTCGAGGACGGATACCATACCATCCTGACAGCATCACAAACACATCTACTCCAATAACCGTGTAACTGATAGTAAGGAACTGCAGGAATACAGACAATGGATTTTCAGCCACAGCCACATCGTCAGGACGAGGCAGAGCACGATAGCTGGCGTGAACCATCATCACCAGCAGCATCGCTACAATGCGAAGCAACTCCATATTACTGTCACGCGTCTTTCTGCCCATTATTTTATCTCCTTTTTAGTAATGAACAGGATAACCTCCTTGAAAATAGTAGAACGCAGCACCCAGAGTGCCAAGCAATATGTCACTGCCACCATCACAACCCTGAGTATCAGACAAACATAGAGATTGGTTACAGAACGGGTTACAAACCATGTTGCTATCACTATAGCTACAGAGAGTATCAGATATGGCGAGATGTCCTTTATAGCCTCTGATACACTTAGTCCTATCTCGTTATGCGATAGCCAGAACCATACGCCTAACCACAGTATATTTACGACTGCATAAGCCTGCACCATCCTGTTGATACCAAATGGTACACAGAAACCTAAGACTATCAACTGTACAACACATAGTCCCAATGTAGACCACATATAGGCCGATGAACGTCCACTAGTGATAAGCAAATTTGAGAACAGATAACTGATAGGCATAACAGCCCCTGCCACACAGAGCATACGAAGCATTTGAGCGCTGGATAGCCACTTTTCTGTAATAAGTATTACGATAAACTCTTCGCTAATCAACGACAGACACAGCATAGCGGGGAAAGCTATGAATGCTGTAAAGCGCAGTAGCTTACGGAACACTTGTTTCTGACGCTCTGGCTCATTTTGTGTCTTTGTCAATACTGGCTGAGCTATCGAATAAAGCATATTGGTAATGAGCGAATGGCCCATAGTATTCCATTTGTTGGCCTGCGTAAAATCTCCTACCTCATCTGCAGTATAGAACTTACCCAATAATACAGAAAGATAGTTGGTATTAGCAGCCACCACAATATTAGTTACTATCAACTTGCTGCTAAAACCTAATATATCGCGAATAGGACTCAAATCAATATGCAATGAAGGTCGCCAACCAGAGAACCAGTAGTTTAGCAAGCTCACACTAAGTGTAAACACTATGTTCTGCGTGGCCAGTCCCCAATAAGCATAGCCTTGATAGGCCATCACTATACCAACTACACCAGAAAGGGCCATCGATACCAGCGATATGATACTGCTCTGGCGCACCATCATATTCCTGAAAATATAGGCACGAGGAGCTATGCTGAAACTTACAAATAGGAAACTCAGGAACGAATAGCGTGCCAACGAAGTGAGTCGTGGCTCATCGTAGAAATCAGCAATAAGAGGAGCCGAGAAAAAGAATAGCAGATAAAAACAGATACTGGTGATGATACTCATCCAGAACACAGCATTGTAGTCGCGTTGTGTCACCTCCTTCTTACGGTTTAGTGCGGCTATAAAACCACCTTCCTGCATACAGGCAGCAACAGCTGAGAAAATGGCTAGCATGCCTATCATACCATAGTCGGCCTGCGACAGACGACGGGCCAGAATGATACCAAACAACAGTCCGAGCAATTGCTGTAGTCCGTTGCTGAATCCTCCCCAAAGCAGGCCTTTTGCTGTTTTCTCTTTCAGTGTCTCTGCCATAATTATAATTGAAGTGATTCTACTATATCGTCGATTACATTCTGTGCCACACTCTTACCATTTGGCGGCAACAGATAATTCTGGAAAAACTCCTCACGCTGAGCCTTCATAGGATCATCGCCAGCCAGAACCTGTTGCTCTATGAAATTCCTGATATCAGCCTCAACGCTACCAATATAATGTAGTGCATAAGCCATTTTACCAAAATCGCTCAATACTGAAGTTATAGGATACATATCCTTCGACACAAACATCACAGGATTCTTAGAATAATGATATTCTACGGCAAACGAACCACTGTCATGTATCATAGCGTCGCTGGTCATAAACAAATCGATAAACTGTCCCTCCTCAAGTTGGGCATTCTCCATATCTTTCCACTGCTGATAATAGGCATCAGCACGTTGCTTACCCCAATCCTTATGCTGATACAATTGGGTAAGCAATGCTGGATGAGGTTTGAATGCTATCTGTATCTGGTCTTTGTATTCACGAGCTATCGATAGCATAAGTTCTGCCATCCATAAGAAATTGGCTCTTGGAGGGAAGGCAGAATTCTCACTTATAATAGAGAAATGTGGTGCCCAGATGATACGTTTACGCTCTTTGCCATCACCTATCGTCTTCCAGACATTCTGATGATTCGGCTTTAAGTATTCATCAGCATTGGCATAGCCAGTTACACATACATTTCTGCCCTTATTAGTGGCAACCTTTCTAGCCTCAGCAAGATGCAGACTAGTAGAGTAATACAGTCGCCAAGCCTGATTATGAAAATGCAAATCGTAGCTAAGCTTACCTGTGCTCGACCAGAATCCGTATGGCATATAGCATATCAAACGATCATAGAATCGACGACAGTCGTGCTCGTCCTGCAAAAGATATTCGTATGGTTGAGTATAAAACATTATATCAGGATTCAACTCCTTACGAATGTCAAATGCTGGCGCACCATGCTTATAGTCGACATAAGGTATGCCTTTCTCGTTGAAGAACTGTCGTAAACCATCCGCATCCTTATCTGGATCTTCACGCAAAGTACATGGAGATAGAACTATAGTAGGGTTGAACCTTGGGTCGTCAGCCATCAATTCGTATATCTCCTGATATCGCCAAAGGGATATGTCAAGAGCCATAAATACTACATTGATTGGTCTGTGTTCACGTATCAACTGACGGACCAACCGCTTATGCTGCCGCTCTATAGCCCTGTATTTCCATCCATGAAGCCACAGGTAGTTCAGAATCATCTTTATCTTACCTCCTTGCTTCATTTTGCTTGCTTATCATTTTCATACCCCAATCGTATATTCTGTCGATTGTTGGCGATGGTACATTGTTTTTATGAGTCAGCTCTCTTACAATAGATAATCCATAGGGGAAATCCTCTGTAAAGTAACGGCTTTTAAAATCTGGTATAAATCCACCTTCAACCTCTATCATTGGGGCTTCGATACCCTTAAATGCCTCTATACTGCGTAACTTGCTGGCAAGCGATACGGCATCAGTACTCTCGTAATACTCCAGTACTGTAGGAATACTACCATCTTTTACAGGCAATAATCGCAATAGATCATGCATCTCATTGTCCATATCGATATACAACTGAGCAGCCTCCTCTGTCCATTCTTCATAGAAGAGTGGTATACGAGAGTAACAATCTCCTTCAGTCCAATCCTTCCAAAGTGAATAAAGGCGCGATGGATGCAAAAGCGGATTGCTATTTGAAATACTTACCTCGTAATAGCTGTCTAGTAGCTGGATTGGTGTCTGCAACATATCAGCTAATACATCGCAGATTTGCTCAGGATGGTCAGCATGTTCCACTGCAATATGCAAACAGTCCTTATATCCCATCAAACGAGCACGATGACCATACTCGATGACACGCGAAATAAAAGGTACACGCTGGAAACCAAACAGAACTTGCTTGCTAGGTAGCAACTCCATAGCCTGAAAAAAGAAACCTGTGCTACTTACCACACTACCAACTGCAGCATTAGGATTAAGATAGTCTTTAATATTTAATAAGGTATTGCGGATAGCATAACCTGGCAAACATAACAATACAATATCTGCATCAGAAACAGCTTGTTTTGCATCGCTAAATATGCCATTTAGGTGTCCTGAATAAGTTGTTTCGTTTGGAGCATCAATAATCAAATCACTACTCCATTGTTCTGGACGCTGTGTAAATATGCAGACTTCGTACTTGTTCTGTGCAGCTATAAAGCCAGCAACCACATGTCCAATATTTCCTCCTCCACAAATACAAATCTTCATTTTTTAATACCTTTGAGACCTTCTACAAGACGGGTATTGTCTTCTGTATTGCGAACAGCTATACGCATATACTGTTTATCAGGGTTTAATCCTGGTTTTCCGCTACAGTCGCGAGTAAGGATATTGTGCTGTTTAAGCATATTAATTACAATCTCGCTTGCAGTATATGGGGGCAATACTTCACAAAGGAAATAGTTGGCCTGAGACGGCATGACACGAAGGAAAGGAATAGTACGCAAAGAAGCCTCAAAGCGATCGCGCTCATCAACGAATTTCTGACAAGCTCGCTGATAGTCTTTCTCGTACTTATTATAGATCTGCATAAAGAACTCTCCAAATGAGTTGATGTTCCATATCGATACTTCCTTCTTTATACGGGCTATAAGCTCCTTGTTAGCCGAAGCAAGGATACCCAAACGAAGTCCTGGCACACCATAACTCTTAGAAATACTCTTCATCACAGCCATATGTGGATAGGTTTCTAGAATCTCGTCATTCAATAATGAGTTAGTTGCATAATCTACGCTGAAGTCTACAAAACTCTCATCAACTACTAGACGAATGTCGTGCTCTTCACTCCATTGGGCTAATCTTAGCACATCTGCCTTAGGTATAAAGTTACCTGATGGATTATCAGGATTTATCAACATCAGAGTCTTGATATCCTTGTCTGCAAAGAAGTCCATCAAGTCATCAGCTGTATAGCGATAATCATCATTCTGCGGAACAAATGTTACCTGACTTTCCTTATCATGACGATTGGGATATTCCTCGAAGGTTGGTCGGACAAAACCTGTCTTTCCCTGCGAATCCTCCATCAATACCTTGATAAGTTCAGCAGCACCATTGCCTGGAACAACATACTGTTCGCTCACACCAAAGCACTTACTGGCTATCAACGTATTAACCTTCATACCTGAAGGATATTCAGTTAACAGCGTATCGAAATTACTACGCAGTTCGTCCTTCATTCTGCGACTTGGGAAATAAGGATTTACCAGATAGCAGAAATCAAGCATTTGTGGGAATCGCCAGAAACCACCATAACGTCCGTAGTACTTACGAAGCACATCTTTTTCATCAGCAAACAGAGCCTCAGCAATATCCAAATCCTGCTTGTCGTCAATCTCATACCACTTCTCATTACCTATTGGCAATGCTTTCATATCATGACTATTGAGCAGCGAAATTATTCGCAGCACATTTTCATAATACTCATTATTACCTACTGCCTTAGTATAAGCATCGAGGAAAGGCACATATTTGTGTTGAGAGAACTGCTTGCTAAGCTTATAGATGTTTACAGTCTTGTAATAAGAGTCAACATCATTGTAGTCGAAGGCGTCTTTCGAGATAAAGTTTACGATGTTATTATCATCATCCAGACGTACCATCGTGCCATCCATCCACGTCTCGTACTTTGCCACAAGTGCAAGGTTAGGATTAGTATTCCCTACTATCATAGGGATAATATTGTCGCTGAAGATGAGATCGCTCTCGATAAGCAATGTATCATCCTCCTGCAACTTATCCTTGACGATAGCTAGCGAATAAATGTTGTTTGTCTTGTCGTAGACAGGATTCTCAGCGAATTCGATATTCAACTGGCCATCGTAGCGATTACCAATATATTCGCGAAGCTCCTTGCCTTTATAACCTACAACGATAACTACTCGTTGCAGTTTTTGTTTAGCAAGCTGTCCCAGCAGCCGGTCAATGAGTCGCACACCATTTACTGGCACCATACACTTGGTATTATCCTTGGTATAGTCGCCAAGTCTGCGACCCATACCTGCTGCTAGAATTATTGCTTGCATATCTGTTACTTGTTTATCCTACCTGACTACCAGGCTTTACGTCCTTTGTTGTTGTTACTACGCTGAGGCTTTCGTCAGCATCAACAGCGCTAAGAATCATACCCTGACTCTCGATACCCATCATATTGCGAGGAGCAAAGTTGGCCACGAAGAGGATTCGCTTACCAATGAGTTCCTCAGGCTTATCATAGAAAGCAGCGATACCAGAGCAGATGGTACGATCAGTACCAGAACCATCGTCGATAGTGAACTGCAGGAGTTTCTTACTCTTCTTTACCTTCTGACAGTCCTTTACCAGACCAACACGGATGTCGAGCTTCTCAAACTCCTCGAAACTAACTGTATCCTTGATAGGAGCAGCTTTATAGTTAGCTGCCTCGTTGGCCTTCTTGGTAGCCTCGAGCTTATCGAGCTGCTTCTGGATTACCTCATCCTCAATCTTCTCGAACAGAAGAGCAGGCTCACCCAACTGATGACCAGCCTCCAAGAGATCGGTAGAACCCAGCTGCTCCCATTCGAAGTTGCTGATGTTCAGCATCTCACGAAGCTTCTTACTGCTAAATGGCAGGAATGGCTCGAAGGCGATAGCCAGATTAGCTGTAAGCTGCAAGCAGATATTCAGGATTGTCTCGCAACGCTTTGGATCAGTCTTCCAAACCTTCCAAGGCTCACATTCTGTGATATAACGGTTACCAATACGAGCCAGGTTCATAGCCTCGAACTGAGCATCGCGGAACTTGAACTGCTCCAACAGAGCCTCAACCTTAGCCTTTACATCCTTGAACTCTTCAAGAGCCTGCTTATCTACATCCTGCAACTCGCCACAAGCAGGAACTACACCGTTCCAGTACTTCTTGGTGAGCTGGAGAGCACGGTTTACAAAGTTACCATAAACAGCAACCAACTCGTTGTTGTTGCGATCCTGGAAATCCTTCCAAGTAAAGTTATTATCCTTAGTCTCAGGGGCATTGGCTGTCAGTACATAGCGCAATACATCCTGCTTACCAGGCATATCAACCAGATACTCGTGGAGCCATACAGCCCAGTTGCGTGAGGTTGAGATCTTATCATTCTCCAGATTCAGGAACTCGTTGGCAGGTACGTTATCAGGCATGATATACTTGCCGTGAGCCTTCATCATAACAGGGAAGATGATGCAGTGGAATACGATATTATCCTTACCGATGAAATGAACCAGACGAGTATCCTCATCCTGCCACCACTTTTCCCAGTTGCCCCACTTCTCAGGCTCCTTCTCGCAGAGTTCCTTGGTGTTTGATACATAGCCGATAGGTGCATCAAACCAAACATAAAGTACCTTACCCTCAGCATCCTTTACAGGCACAGGGATACCCCAATCCAAGTCGCGAGTCATAGCACGTGGCTGCAGATCCATATCAAGCCAGCTCTTACACTGTCCATATACGTTGGGGCGCCACTCCTTGTGGTCCTCCAGAATCCACTGCTTCAACCAGTCCTGATACTCGTTCAAAGGCAGGTACCAGTTCTTGGTCTTCTTAAGTACAGGAGTAGAACCAGAGATAGTTGACTTTGGATTAATCAGCTCAGTTGGCGAAAGGTCGCGTCCGCATTTCTCACACTGGTCGCCATAAGCACCCTCATTATGGCAATGAGGACATTCACCAGTTACATAGCGGTCGGCCAGGAACTGCTTAGCCTCCTCGTCGTACAACTGCTCAGTAGTCTCCTCAGTCAGTTTGCCTTCGTCGTAAAGTTTCTTAAACCACTCTGCAGCAAACTTATGGTGAGTCTCTGAGGTGGTACGGCTATAGATATCGAACGAGATACCAAACTCCTCGAACGAATCCTTAATCATCTTATGATAACGGTCTACAACATCCTGAGGTGTAATACCCTCCTTACGGGCACGAACTGTGATGGGTACACCATGCTCATCACTACCTCCGATAAACAATACCTCGCGCTTCTTAAGTCTGAGATAGCGCACATAGATATCAGCAGGTACATATACACCAGCCAGGTGTCCGATATGTACGCCGCCATTAGCGTAGGGTAGCGCCGACGTAACGGTCGTACGCTTGTAATTCTTGTTTTCCATTCCTTAAATACGTATTTATTATTTTGGCTGCAAAGGTACGAATAAGTGAGCGAAAAACCAAATAAATTTGGATTTTTCCGAACGAAAGTACCTTCGAGCGAAGCTCAAAGTTACGAAAAATCCCACAGAATACAAAACTTCTGTGGGATTTCTTTAGTTTTAACACCTAATTTATATCAGAAATATATACCAAATGATACAGGTTGGAAATTAATGTCACTACCATAAGTAGAGTTAAGTATCGTCATAGGCGAGTATTTAGCATAAATGCTTATCCAGTTATGGATACTAACTTCGCCCATAATATCTACGGTGATAGGACGCTGGTGAATCTGCTTATACACATCCTTATGTTTCGCACCATCAGCATCTCGATATCTGTTCTTGATGCTGGCATATGTGTTGAAGTTTATAACCGGACCTAAGCCAAAATTCATTTTCTTTGTACGATACTTCCACATGATAGGAATCTGCAAACTGAATACCTTGATACGTGAGAAATCTGGTTCATATCCTGCAGGATAGTTCTGTTCTGACAGCATGCCATCATCGGCCTTATAAAAATATTGACGACCATCGATACGGAAATTACGCCAATCAACACCAAATCCCACAGAGAAGCCATTATGCTTACCATACTTAAATTTCTCCCATTCCATAATTGTCCACATTATCTCCCATGAGCTGCCTACCGACTGTGAACTACTATATTTTGCATTGGCACCATAAGTAAGACCAATAGCCAGACGCATACTTGCATTATTTGATTTCAATGGATAACCTGTACCTACGCTATATTTCTTAACAAAATCAAAATTCCATGTATCTTTATTTATACTAGTTTCGCTTACATAGTTCGAATCCACTAGCAGAATCTTACTCTCGTATCGATATTGCGAGTCGTTTTCACGTCCATAAACCTTTATTTTCTGAATAGAATCACCAGTGATGATGTGTACCTTTTGAGGTTTAAGGATGGTCAGGGTGTCGTTGTCGGCAACTTTTGTTGCATTTGCAGTGGCTGATACAGCCAGAAGCATCATAATAAATAGTTTTTTCATATCGTAATATTTTTATTTAATTAATTCTCGTAATGTATCTAGTGAATTGAGCGTACCTTCCATATAGATAACCGTAACTTCTTCGCCATTGCGCTTATAACACAGGAAACGGTTCTGGTTTCCCTGCTTTGGAAGTTGCAACATAAATGTTTCTTTAGAATGACTCTTCTTGCTTGAGTAATTCTCTCCATAAGCAAAACCAGGATTCTTTTTGATATCGAGCTCTATCAGATCGTGAACACGATTTATCTCCTGCTTGTTGTTGGCCTGAAAGCGCACACTGCGGAATAAGGTAAGCTGATACTTGGAGAGCATCTTACCCTTAACTCGTGTCTCAACCATTCGCTGCTGGGGGATAATCTTCCCTGCAAAGAGCAGTTCTATGTTCAGTCCACTCTGTGCATTGGCTGTAAGCAGCATCCAAAAACACGCCATGAAAATCATCAGTACTCGTTTCATATCTCTTTTAATTGCTAAATAAATCGTTCAACTGTTGTTCTATCTCATTCTGAGTATTATCCTCAGTCATCTCACCCATTGTTCGCTTCATCTCAGCCATAACAGTCTGCTGGTCGGTATATTTCTTACCATATACATAAGCCACACATTCATCGCTGCTTTCTACTTTCAGCACATGAACTGTTACCATCGATATACCTATCAGCAACGATGCGGCTGCAAATATAGCTATCAAGCGTTTGCGCACCATCGATCTGGCTCTACTCAGCGTTTTACGCACAGCTACCTCCGTTGAACCAAGTACGATAGCAATCTCCTTGGTTTTCATACCTTGCAGATGATGCATACGCAGAATGGTTCGTTGTGTTGAAGGAAGTGTGTCGATAACGCGCAGCATCTGTTCTATCTGCTCGCCATCATCGCTCAGATCTTCTTCGTAAGATAATTGAGTAATATCTACTGTGGGATGCTTTCTGCGCAGACAATCGATACATAGGTTGCGAGTAACCATACAGGCAAAAGCTGAAATAGGCGAAACAAGTTGTTCACGCATCAGCCAGAGCTTCACCATCGTATCCTGTACGATGTCCTCAGCCTCATCAGTAGTGCCCAGATATTTCTGAGCTACACTGATAAGATTAAGCCTAAGCTCTTCTGCCTGTTGTTGAAACTCCTCTGTTGTCATTCTTTTTGCTTGTTGCTTTTATCCATAATACGCATAAAGAATAAATATGTGACACAAAAGCAACAACTTTTTTTCAGAGAATGATGTTTTTTGCAAAATGCCAGATAATAATACCACCTGTAACAGATACATTCATAGAGTGTTTGGTACCAAACTGTGGAATCTCCAAACATCCATCCGATGCATCTATTACTTCCTGATGTACACCCTTTACTTCATTTCCTAAAACTACGGCATACTTATTATTATTAATAGGTGTAAAGTTTTGGAGCATGGTTGATCCATGAGCCTGTTCAACTGAATAAACTTCATAACCATCAGACTTCAACGCTTCGACAGCTTCGAGAGCTGTATCAAAATATCTCCATTCTACACTATCCTCAGCACCTAGAGCTGTTTTATGAATCTCAGCCATTGGTGGTGTACTGGTTATACCACAAAGATAAACAGCCTCTATACGAAAAGCGTCACCAGTGCGGAACACACTACCCACATTATGCATTGATCGCACATCATCAAGTACCACAATAAGTGGTAATTTATTTGCCTGCTTAAACTCATCTACAGACAAACGTTGCATTTCTATTGTACGTAACTTCTTCATTCTGCCTGCAAAATTAATACTTAGATTGTAAACTACCAAACAATTGTTGAAAAACCTGTTGATAAGTGTGTGGATATTACTACTAATAACTTGTTAATTATACCATCCATATATAGATTTGAGGATATCCACATAGTTATAACGCTTATTTTCGCAAGATTTCCACATTTTTTTGCTTAAATATATAATAAACTTATTAATTTTGCACCGAAATTAGAAATTGTGGATAAATGTGCTTAGTGGTTCATTATCAGAGAGAAACTATTAAACAATGATGTTGAAAAGCCAACTTATTAGTTTTATAAGTAAATAGGCAAGAAAATCATCAAAAAGTTATCAAGATATTCACGGCACATCATACTACTAATTCTATTTTTTAAATAAAAGATAAAAAGAAAAATAAATATTATATGATGTTGACAACAGAGGAACTGAAAAAAGAAATTCGTAGAATGTGTGAGGAAAAAGATGCTATAATTCTAGCTCACTATTATACGATAGGTGATATTCAGGATATCGCCGACTTTGTAGGTGATTCGCTTGCTTTGGCACGTAAGGCTGCAGAGACTGATGCAAAAGTAATGGTTATGTGTGGTGTTCATTTTATGGCGGAAACATGTAAGTTGCTTTCTCCTGATAAGATTGTGCTTTGTCCTGATCTTAATGCTGGTTGTTCATTGGCCGATAGTTGTAAGGCTGAAGACTTGAAAAAGTTCAAGGATGAGCATCCTGGCTATCAGGTTATAAGTTATGTAAACACCACAGCAGCTGTCAAGGCATTGACTGATGTAGTTGTAACAAGTGGGAATGCCAAGAAGGTAGTTGACCAACTTCCAAAGGATGCAAAACTTATTTTTGGCCCTGATTATAACCTAGGTAATTATATTAATGAGGTAACAGGTCGCCAGATGTTACTTTGGAATGGTGGCTGTCATGTTCATGAACGTTTCTCTGTTTCAAAGATTTTGGAACTTAAGAAGCAATATCCTGATGCAATAGTGATGGCTCACTTGGAGTGTAAGGCTCCAGTATTAGCTGTAGCCGAAGTTAAGGGATCAACTGCCACAATGCTTAACTACGCTCAAAAGAGTGACAATACGCAGTTTATTGTGGCCACAGAGGCTGGTATTTTGCACGAGATGCAGCGAACCTGTCCTGATAAGGAATTTATCCCTGTACCTCCAGAAATAAGCGAGAGCGGCTTGGAATGCAGTTGTAACGAGTGTAATTATATGAAGCTAAATACACTTGAGAAGGTATACAACTGTCTTAAGAATATGAGCCCTCAGATAGAGGTTGATCTAGAAATAGCAAAAGATGCCGTAAAGCCCATAAATAGAATGCTGGAGTTGAGCTAAGGGATATGTAATGGATAATCTTACATCGCGAGTTATTTCTTTTATTCGATTTCCTATGATAGCTGCTGTCGTAGCTATTCATTGTAATTTTATAATAGTTAATCCTGAATTAGAATCAAGGTACTTATTTTCTATTCTATTTTCAATAACACTTAAATTAATATGGGTTAGTGTCCCAATTTTCTTTTTTATTTCAGGCTTACTGTTCTTTAAAGAAGGATCGTTTAATATAAGTTTGTATAAATCAAAACTTCGTAAACGTTTCTATACTATATTTATACCTTATATTATATGGAATATCATATATTTTTGTATAGTATGCCTTCAACAATTTTTTAAACCAGATTTACTGTTACTTTTACATAAGCGTATAATAGATTTCAATTGGACAGATTACTTATGGATATTTTGGGATATAAGACAAATAAGTCATTTACCAGATGACCAGCCAGCTTGCTTAGTGGGTGTATTCTGGTTTATACAGTGTCTTTTCGTTACTAGTTTGTTAAGTCCTGTTATATATAAAATTATAAAGTTTACTCGTCATTTCTTTTTACTGATATTTATAGCCTTGTGTTTTATCGACTTTAAGATAGATATACCGGGTATTAATAATGTAGGCATAGCTTATTTCTGCTTAGGTGCATATGTTTCAATTATGCGTATTAATTTTGTAAATTATTTGAGACGTATTCCTATATTTATATCGATAATAACAGTTTTTATTTGTTCATTTAGTGTATTCATCGAGAATGAATACTTAGATTTTTTGTTTACTATGTTGCTTCAGGTAGGAGTGTTTTCATTGATAACCTATTTGATAAATAAAGATTATTGTCATGAGAATACTTTATTAACGTCTAGTGTGTTCTTCATCTTTGCTGTTCACAGATTATTCACAGCTCCTTTGATGCATATAGCAGATAGGATAGTGAGTTATATCAACAATGACATTTTGCTTTATATATATTATCTGCTTACAATTACTACTGCTATTCTACTTAGTATAGCACTCTTCTGGGTTATGAATAAATATATGCCTAAGGTTACTGGTATTTTAAATGGAAGGCGTTGATTAAAGTTATTCGATAGTTAGTAAATAAAGTATTAATGGTATATTATTTTTCTCTTATTCTTTATGTATATTCCTTTTTTAGGTTTATATACTTTATTTCCTAACAAATTGTATACATCATATTTTTCTTTTGTTTTTATAGCACTAATACTTGTATTGTCGGCTAATTTATTTATATTTACATCAAGTTTATCTAAGTGATTATTAAACCAATTTATAGCTTCTTGTGCTAATTCACCAATAGTTTCATATGGTGTATATCCCCATCTGTTGTAGTGAAGCATCCTTGATGATTCTAATGCTCTACCATACTCACTATCAGTTATTGATAGTATATATTGAGTGATAGTGCTTAATAATGTGGGCTTAATTTGCAGCCATAGCTCTTTATATTTACTTGTAAATGAATTGTTTGTATTATTGAAGAGGTTATAGAAATAGAAGTCGCCCGCATTATTATGGCATTTTGAGAATTCTCCTGGTTCCATCCTAAAGTTAGAATCAAAATCCCATAATACTGGCATTTCCAACAGACTATTTGGTGTATCATCATATTTGGCAACATATAAGTTTGTGCCTCCAGAATCCTTACTACCTAATATATCGTGAGCAAGTATCCACTTGGCAAAAGACTTGATATCAATATAATTTGAATATGTTCCGTTTAGTATGCTTTGTTCAGTATCATTTATAAATTGGGTTATATAGTCTTCCTGTTCAGGCAAAACATCATCTTCATCAGGATATTTCCAAGTCCAACGATAACCTTTTGATGATGCAAAATAATTTGTGGTAAAGAATCTGTTTTCTTTCCACCAATATGGATCTCTTTCAACGATATAACCAGATGTCTTATCAACATTTATTCTACAGTCCTTATTACGTTTTACTGATTCTATAAGTAGATAACATCCTCTATAGTCTCCATTAATAAACACATTGCATGGTGTATAAGCTGGTGTCCATGAAAACTGTAGTAATTCGCTTATTTTAAGACCTATGATAGTGTTTAATGTATAACCATCATTGATGAGTCGCCACTCCTTATCATCAAACCATTCGTTGTTTCTGTTTAAGAGATCTGCTTTTTTCTGGAGTTTTATTTTATATGGATAGTTTCCAGGTATAGCGAAATAGGCACTTGTATTACCATTGATTTTAATAGTGGCGCCACTTTGGTTCTTTTCAAACATTCCACTATCATATAGAGTATCACCTTTTAGCGTAATATAAATCCTACATTTTACCTTTTTAGCATTTATAGATGTCATACCCATACATCCTTCAGGTGCTTCTGCAAATTCACATTCAGGTTCTTCTTTATTTTCTGTTTCTATATGTATTACTTTTAAGCCAATTTTGTCTATGTTTTCTTGGCTGAAATCAGTATTTTGAGCAATTACCTCATTTATACAGAATAGAATGAAAATCAATAAGATAAGTTTTCTTTTCATCTGATAACAGCAATTTTGCAGACTGTACCTTTTTTGCCATCATTGGTGGCAGTAATAACCATATAAATACCAGAAGCTACGCGTTTACCATTTTTATCCATTCCATTCCATGTAAAAGAACCTCCATTACTTCGTCCTTCAGCCACCACAATACCATTCGAAGTAGTTATTTTTACGTCTGCATCATAACTAAGTCCAACGATATTTATCAGACCTGTATAATCGGATGTTACAGGATTCGGATAAGCATAAACATTATCTTTGGTCATCTCATCCGAAGCTTGTGTTGCATTACTATCATATGAGCAAAGTCCTTTATTTGTAAGGATGTAAACTCTTCCGTTTGTAGGATTAATAGCTGTAGAGTAAATATTGTTTGAAAGAATAAATGAATTATCTTCCTTAAAATTATGGATTTGCTCCATATTATCAGCACTAATAAGGAAAACACCAGAACTAGAAGTAGAAATCCATTTTCTATTTCCTCCATCTATTGAAATATTAGTAATATTAATGCCCGACAATAAGTAGTCAGCATAGTTTGTTCCGTCATTTCTAGGAACCTTTACTTGATAGAAAGTTGCGTTTTCTTGTTCTAATTCATCTTTATCTAAATAGAATAAACCTTGGTCAGTGCCCAACCAAATATTACCCTCCAAATCTTCACTGGCACAATTTACATAATATATGGTATATGGTGTACCATCCTGATTAATATGCTTATTTTGAATAACCATTTTATCAGTAGATGGATTATATGTAGCAAAGAATGGATTATGTGAAGACGTATTGACAAAACAAAGTAGTCCTTTCTTATTATAGAAGAAATTACGTAAACCAGGCAATCCCAGTCCGTTATCCTCTGCTAATTGCTTTTGAAAATGGTTCTCCCATTTTTTTTCTTTGGTTAATTTCAGCAGATTAACATCTTTAGTTCTGCTATTAAGAACCCAAAGGTTACCTTCTTTATCAAACTTAATACTATGCACAAGTACATAGTCATTACCTAATTCTTTGCCACCACTATATGCTCCACCCAGAGGACTATTATCCTTATTATAGTAGTTTATAAGTTTTCCATTTTCAAATTCGTATAATCCGCATCTTCCACCTGCAAATACATGTTCCTCGTCGTTAGGATCAATATCCAAACAATTAATGTCTACGTATCTGTAACCAGTTATATTCTGAAGTTCGTCCTCATATATTTTCCAATTATTCTCATCAAAAACCTGTATGGTTCCTGGTTTTAATTCGTCTGGGAATGCAGATAGGAAGAACCCTCCTGTAGTATATAACTTTCCATTATAGAATTTTGATTCATAGAAATTATTATACTTAGGTCCATCAGGATTTAGAGTTGATACAAGTGAGATATTAGCTTCTAAATCTTTGTATTCGTCGTTATCAGGTAAACTTGTTGGGTAATTTGGATTATTCTTAGTATAAGTTTCTGTTATTTCTGCTTTTTGTAGATTAACTTTTACATAACCAAAAGTACATTGTAACCATGCATAAATCCCTTCAATAGTAATACTACTAACTGTTTTATCTTCTGTCATTGCTTTGCTATAAAGGGCAGAAATATTGGTAACATTACCATTGGTATCTATTAAGTCGATGTTTGCGTTTTCGTAAACTATAATTAGCTTTTTTGCTTGGTTACTCCATGCAATGTGTGTGATGTGAGTATCGCTTAAGCCATTTACTTTGTCATAGGTAGTGATACTCTGATCGCTCAGGTTATATTGATATAATCCGTTTGAGGCTAATACAAAGAGATTATTGTCGGCCTCACAGATATTTTGAACGTCATGGTAAGCCAAGTAGTTGCGCCATGTACCTACTTGTGCCATTGCCAGGAAGCAATAGAACAATGATAGTACTATGGCCAACAACTTCTTCATATTACATCTTTAATAGATAATCAGCAAGTTTCTGAACTGCCTTAGCTCTATGACTGATATTATTCTTTATATTTAATCCAAGTTCTGCAAAAGTCTTATTAAAACCTTCTGGCATGAATATTGGATCATATCCAAATCCTTCACCACCACGTTTTCCTTCTGTTATCGATCCATTTACTATACCATCGAAGGTAGTAACCTTTCCGTCGATGATAAGCGCGATTACAGTGCGGAAACGGGCTTTTCGATTATCGTTGTTCTCAAGTTCTGCAAGCAGCTTTTTCATGTTTGCCTCTGGGTCGTGTCCTTCGCCGCCGGCATATCTTGCACTGTATACGCCTGGTGCTCCTCCTAATGCATCAACCTCAAGACCAGTATCATCTGCAAAGCAGTTTACGTGATACTTGTCATATACCCACTGGGCTTTTATCAGAGCATTGTCTTTCAGTGTCTGACCCTTTTCAGGTATATCATCATGGCAACCAATTTCTGCGAGCGACATTACCTGAAACTTGTTGCCAAGTATCTTCTTAACCTCGCTTAGTTTATTCAGGTTGTTTGTGGCAAATACTATTTTCATCTTTTTATCTTCTACCTTTTTAACCTTAACCTTCATCTCGTCGAATCCTTCGCCATATACTCCGATAACACTCGACTGTGAAACAAAGGCGTTAGGGTCGATCATCTTGATTAGGCGGAACATATTTACGCTCTCATTCTTCTTGGCCAGGATACAGAGCACTTTCATTTCCTTACCTGTATACCATCCATGACCATCTAGAATTGTTACACCATGCTCCATCTGTGTACCGATAGCGTTGGCCATCTCCTGCCATTTACGTGTGAAGATAAAGAATTGTACCGATTGTCTGCGAGCATTCATCACATAGTCAAGTACATAGTTTTCCATTGCCATCACGCAGAAACCAAACATCACCTTGTGGGCTCGCTCCAAGTATGTACCAAACTGTGGGAAGAACATACACGAACCAATGATGCAGAAATCGGCTGCTATCAGCACAGAACCAAGCGATACGTTATGATACTTGTTTACAGATGCTGCAATGATATCAGTTCCACCTGTCGATCCGTTGTGCAGGAATACTGTAGCCAGGGCTATACCAGTGATTACACATCCTATAATCATCGACATAAAATCCTGTCCCTCGCCCATCAGTTTAAATGGCAATCCATTGTCCTGTTTAGGAATAATCTCCTGGGCAAACCTCAGCATAAAGTATAGACTGAAGATAGCAAAGATGGTCTTCATAAGGAACTTATAGCCAAGAATCTTCAGGGCTACCACAAGTAGTATACCATTGATGATGATATACGTATTCTCAAGGTGGAAACCTGTGGCATAGTAAATGATAGCTGATAAACCAGTAACGCCTCCAGCTACTATCTGATATGGCATCAGAAATACAGTGAAGGCGATAGTATAAAGAAGCAGGCCAAGGGCTATAAACATATAGTCCTTGACCTCGTTTAAGATAATCTTATGATCAATAGTCATTATTTCTTTAGCACAATGTTCACCATACGCTTAGGGACGATGATAACCTTTGCTACCTGGAAACCTTCGATATACTTCTTGGCTCGTTCGTCGGCCAGTACAGCATCCTCGATGGTCTTGTTGTCGGCATCAGCTGGGAATGTCATATCAAAGCGAGTCTTACCGTTGAAAGCAATACCAAGCTTGGCCTCGCTCTCTACCAGATACTTTTCATCCCACTTTGGCCACTCTGAGTCGCATACACTACCCTGCTCGCCCAGCATCTCCCAAAGCTCTTCAGCGATATGAGGAGCAAATGGAGCGATAAGGATTACGAGTGTCTTCAGCATCTCCTTGTTCTTGCACTTCTGCTGGCCAAGTTCGTTCACGCAGATCATAAATGCAGAGATAGATGTGTTGTAGCTGAATGTCTCGATATCTGTTGATACCTTCTTGATAAGCTTGTGTACGCTCTTCAGGTTCTCTGGAGTTGGCTCACCCTCGAATCCATTCTGGAAGAGGTTCCAGAACTTCTTCAGGAAGCGATGGCAACCGTCGATACCATTGGTATCCCAAGGCTTACTCTGCTCAACAGGACCCAGGAACATCTCATAGAGACGCAGTGTGTCGGCACCATATTTCTCCACGATCATATCTGGATTAACCACGTTGAACATCGACTTCGACATTTTTTCGATAGCCCATCCGCATTTGTACTGACCGTTCTCAAGTATGAACTCTGCGTTGTTATATTCAGGGCGCCAAGCCTTGAATGCCTCAACGTCCAGGATATCAGCCGATACAATGTTTACATCTACGTGGATAGGTGTAACAGTATACTTATCCTTCAGACCGAAGCTAACGAACTTACCCTTGTCAGCACCCTCGTCCTCGATACGATATACGAAGTTAGAGCGACCCTGAATCATACCCTGGTTAACCAGCTTCTTGAATGGCTCATCCTCGCAGCTGTAACCTGAGTCGAAGAGGAACTTATTCCAGAATCGAGAGTAGATAAGGTGACCAGTAGCGTGCTCAGTACCACCTACGTAGAGGTCTACATTACGCCAGTACTCGTCTACATCCTTGCTAACAAGTGCCTTCTCGTTCTTTGGGTCCATATAGCGCAGATAGTAAGCTGATGAACCAGCAAAACCTGGCATTGTGTTCAGCTCGAGTGGGAATACTGTCTTGTTGTCTATTTCGTCTTTTGATACTACCTTATCAGTCTTAGTATCCCAAGCCCACATCTTGGCACGACCCAATGGTGGCTCGCCTGTCTCTGTTGGTTTGTACTCGTCAATTTCAGGCAGTTCCAGAGGCAGACACTCTTTTGGAATCATATAAGGCATGTCGTCCTTATAGTAAACTGGGAATGGCTCACCCCAATATCTCTGACGAGAGAAGATAGCATCGCGCAGACGGTAGTTCACCTTTACACGACCCAAGCCCTGCTCGGTTACGTATTTCTTGGTTGCGGCGATGGCCTCCTTAACGGTCAGACCATTCAGGCTGAACTTAGCCGATGAAGAGTTGCAGACAATACCCTCCTTGGCATCGTAGCTCTCTTCTGAAACATCAGCACCCTCAATCAGTGGGATAATAGGCAAGTTAAAGTGCTTGGCAAATGCATAGTCACGACTATCGTGAGCAGGTACAGCCATGATGGCACCAGTACCATAGCCAGCCAATACATATTCTGCAATCCAGATGGGTATTTTCTCGTCTGTAAATGGATTGATAGCATAGCTACCAGAGAACACACCTGTTACCTTGTGGTCCATCTGGCGATCGCGCTCTGTGCGCTTCTTTACGTAGTCCAGATACTTATCTACCTCAGCCTTCTGCTCAGGAGTAGTCAGTTCTGCTACTAAGTCGCTCTCAGGAGCCAGTACCATGAATGTTACACCAAACATTGTATCAGCACGAGTGGTGAAGATGGTGAAGTGCTTATCTGAGTCGGCTACATTGAATTCAACCTCTGTACCCTCACTGCGACCTATCCAGTTGCGCTGGGTTTCCTTCAGAGAGTCGGTCCAGTCGATATCCTCAAGTCCGTCGAGTAGTCGCTGAGCATAAGCCGATACACGCAGACACCACTGGCGCATCTTCTTCTGTACTACAGGATAGCCGCCACGAACACTGACACCGTCTACTACCTCATCGTTGGCCAATACAGTTCCAAGCTTTGGACACCAGTTCACCATTGTGTCGGCCAGATAGGCTATACGATAGTTCATCAGCACCTCCTGCTTCTTCTTCTCTGAGAATGCGTTCCATTCAGCAGCAGTAAAGTGCAGCTCCTCAGTACCCAGAGCGTGACAGTCTTCAGTACCCATCAGTTCGAAGTGCTCAATCAGCTTAATAGTTGGCTGAGCCTTGTGCGAAGCGGTAGAGAAGTAGCTCTTAAACATACGCTGGAATGCCCACTGAGTCCACTTGTAGTAGATAGGATCGCAAGTACGAACCTCGCGCTCCCAATCAAAACAGAAACCAATCTTATCCAACTGCGAGC
>JAEEGK010006079.1_pt1 | contig 29068 bp, 22 predicted proteins | sample 8958771 | NCBI WGS metagenome assembly JAEEGK01 (sample SAMN16246547, study PRJNA631951) | gut metagenome | biome: gut microbiome; feature: rumen; material: SC-attached | host: Bos | place: Iran: Karaj | collected 2018-10 | reverse complement strand
TCTTCTTCGGCCTCTCTGGTACAGGTAAGACCACGCTTTCTACCGATCCTAAGCGTCTGCTGATTGGTGACGACGAGCACGGATGGGACGACGAGGGTGTGTTCAACTTCGAGGGTGGCTGCTATGCTAAGGTCATCAACCTCGACAAGGAGAGCGAGCCCGACATCTACAACGCTATCCGTCGCGACGCTCTGCTCGAAAACGTGACTGTTGACGAGGCTGGTAAGATCGACTTCGCTGACAAGAGCGTGACTGAGAACACCCGTGTTTCTTATCCCATCAACCACATCGAGAAGATCGCCCAGAAGGTGAACGGCAAGAGCGCTGGTCCTGAGGCTAAGAACGTGATCTTCCTGAGCGCTGACGCCTTCGGCGTGCTGCCTCCCGTATCTATCCTGACTCCTGAGCAGACGAAGTACTACTTCCTCTCTGGTTTCACAGCTAAGCTCGCTGGTACAGAGCGTGGCATCACAGAGCCCACTCCTACCTTCAGCGCTTGCTTCGGCCAGGCCTTCCTCGAGCTGCACCCCACCAAGTATGCTGAGGAGCTCGTGAAGAAGATGGAGAAGAGCGGTGCCAAGGCATACCTCGTGAACACTGGTTGGAACGGTACCGGCAAGCGTATCTCCATCAAGGATACACGTGGTATCATCGACGCCATCCTGGGTGGTGACATCCTGAACGCTCCCACGAAGAAGATTCCTTACTTCGACTTCGAGGTTCCCACACAGCTCAATGGTGTGGCATGGGGCATCCTCGATCCTCGCGACACCTATCAGAACCGCAACGAGTGGGAAGAGAAGGCCAAGGATCTGGCTGCACGCTTCATCAAGAACTTCAAGAAGTACGAGGGTAACGAGGCTGGTAAGGCACTCGTCGCTGCAGGACCGAAGTTGTAAACGAGGTCCGAAAGCAACTTCGCCCTACGCAGGGCAAAGCTGCAGGACCGAAACTCTAATGTTGTAATTTGGTACGAAACTTAAATATGTTGTTTGTGGTTGGCTGCGCCGAAAGGTGCAGCCAACTTTGTTTTTCCGTTAATATAGCCAAATTATGACATATTTTCTTTAATTATAAGGTGAAAATGGCTCGTTTTTGCGGAATTGTGAGTAAATTTGCAGCCGAATTGCGTAAATATAGTATTTTCAGACTAGAATGAACAAATATATAACAGCACTCTGCGCCCTGATTACCAGCACCATGCTCCTGTCTTCGTGCCTTGGTTCGGGCGACGACGACGTCACCTATTATAACGACACCGCCATCACGGGCTTCACTCTGTCAACGGTGAATCGATATATCCATGCCACCACAACCTCTGGTAAGGATTCCGTCTATAAGAGAACACTCTCTAATCCCGTCACCTTCTCCATCGACCAATACAAGAAGACGATATTCAATCTCGACTCCCTGAAAGCAGACTGCGACCTGAGTCACGTACTGGTGACCATCAGTGCCAAGAACAGCGGATATATCGTCATCAAGAGTATGACCAGTGACACACTGTACAGTTACTCTTCTTCTGACTCTCTTGACTTCTCACAGCCAAGAGAGATTCGCGTCTATGCCAACGACGGTAGCGGATACCGCGCCTATCAGGTGGCGATCAACAAGCATCAGACAGAGACCAACAAACTGCTGTGGGAGAAGATGCCTGCAGGCAGCTATCCCGTTGATGCCAAAAAGGCCAAGTGGGAGAAGATCGTGGCCGACGCAGGACTGGCCCGTTTCATCGGAGCCGGCACCAAGGAGGCCTACGCCTACGATAAAGAGGGACGCCTCGTGATGACAAAGGACGAGGGTGCCACATGGACGGTAGAGGAACTGGACTACGACATGTCGCTCCTGCCGAAAGAAAGCGTCGCTTTCGTGTCCTACCCCTATAATGGCTATCTGGACACCGATTATCAGATCCTCGCCGGCGTATCAGAAGAGGGTGAGATAGGCTGCAGCGTATGGCGGAAAATTGCTGAATACGGCGAAGGCAGTAAGCCAGGGAAATGGGTTTATGTACCCTATGAGCCCTACAACAGATACAAGCTTCCAGCCATGATCGACTTCAGCCTCGTGTGGTTCCATGGATATGTGATGGCCATCAACAGCAACGAGATCCTGATCACCCACGACGGCGGCATCACATGGAAGACCATGACGTCTATCAAACTCCCCACCGATGCCAGTCTGACCTCCGTAGAAGCCTCCACAGACGACAACGGAGCGCTCTGGCTTAAAGACAAGAATACGGACGAGGTATGGCGAGGAACATTCGTAGAGGATTAGGCGGCCTGCTGATGGCCGTTCTCTTCTCGCTTCCGGCAGGGGCACAGGACGAGCCTGAATACAAGATGGAGGTTGGTGCAGGAGCCGGACTGGTGAACTATACAGGCGATTTCAACGGAAACCTGTTAAAAGGCATGGAGCCTTGGGGAGCCCTGATCGTGAAATACCACCTGAACCCACGGATGGCCGTGTCGTTTGACTTGGGCATGGGAAAGATTAAAGGCTCCAGCGATCAGGCAGACACGTGGCAGGCAGATGAGCCCTATACGTTCAACCATACGCTGACGGAAGGCCTCCTGCGGTACGAATACAACTTCTGGGCCTACGGGACAGGGCGCGAATACCACGGTGCGCGACGGCTGGTGCCGTTCATCACCCTCGGACTGGGCCTTACCCACCACAGCGGGGAGAACAGTGGCATCGCCATGAGCCTGCCCATCGGCGCCGGAGTAAAATATAAGATCAGCCAGAGACTGAACCTCACTGCGGAATGGGCCATGCGCTTTACACCCAGTGACTACCTCGACGGAAGAAAAGATACCTATGGCATCCAGAGCAGCGGACTGTTCAAGAACACCGACTGCTACAGTGTCCTCCAGCTCGCGCTGTCGTATGACATCTGGATGAAGTGCAAGACCTGTCACAACGACAGAGACTGAGAGAATTGAGAATTAAGAATTAAGAATTAAGAGATAAGAGATAAGATATGACAGAGCAATTGGACATGAACCGCATTCCCCGGCACATTGCCTTCATCATGGATGGCAACGGGCGTTGGGCTATGGATCGTGGGTTGGATCGTACTTTCGGCCACAAAGCCGGACTCGACAACCTGGAGACCATCACTACCCTGTGTTCCAACTTAGGCGTCAAATACATGACGGTTTACGCCTTCTCCATAGAGAACTTCAACAGGCCTGCCTATGAGGTGGAGGCGCTGATGGGACTGGTTCTCAGTTTCTTCAAGATGCAGCTCTTCCATGAGAACAACGTGAGCTTCCACGTCGTGGGTGATGTCGAGAGACTCCCGCAGAGCGTACAGGACAAGCTGCGCTCCATGGTGGAAGAGACGGCGATGTACGACGGTATGGCCATGACCATCGCCATGCCTTACTCATCGAAGCAAGAGCTCGTCAACACCACCAAGATCATTGCTCGTAAGGTACAGAACGGTGAGATGAGCATCGACGACATCACTGAGGATACCATAGCCGAGAACCTGTGGACGAACTGGATGCCCGATCCTGATCTGCTCGTCCGTACTGGTGGTGAGGTGCGCATCTCCAACTACCTGCTCTGGCAGTGCGCCTATTCAGAGTTCTATTTCTGCGACTCCTATTGGCCCGACTTCAGCGAGGAAGACCTCCACAAGGCCATCATCAGCTACCAGAGCCGCCAGCGCCGCTACGGCAAGACCGAGGCCCAGATTGAGGCAGAGGAAAAGGCGGAAAAGTGAAAAGGTGAACATCATTGACAATGAAGATATATAATATAATAAGGTATAAGGCAAAAGGGGTATGGATGAAGGCTGTCTTGCTTTCACTTCTTCACCTCTTCACCTTTTCACCTTTAATGGCTCAGGACAAGATCGTCAGTCCCGACATCTCGTATGCAGGTACGCCCCGCAGCTGTGAGATCGGAGGCATCGCCGTCGAGGGTGTCGAAGGCTATGAGGACTACGTGCTCACAGGACTGTCCGGACTGTCCGTAGGACAACAGATCGAAGTGCCAGGATCCGAAATCACAGAGGCCGTGAAGCGTTATTGGCGCAATGGTCTCTTCTCGAAGGTAAGCATCACCGCCGACTCCATCGTGGGCCGTAAGGTCTACCTGTGCATCCACTTAGGCATGCGTCCCCGTATCAGCAACATCAACTATATCGGCATCAAGAAGGCCGAGCGCGAGGATATGGAGGCCAAGCTGGGCATCATGCGAGGCAGTCAGATCACGCCCAACATGGTTGACCGTGCGAAGATCCTGGCGAAGAAGTACTTCGACGAGAAAGGCTATAAGAATGCGGAGATCACCATCACCCAGCGCGACGATCCCGAGAAGCAGAACCAGGTCATCCTCGATGTGAACATCGACAAGAAGGACAAGATGAAAGTCCACAGTATCATCTTCGATGGCAACGACAAGGTCAAGGCCAACATGATCAAGGGTACGATGTTCACTAAGGGCGCCTTTGGCAAGATCCATGAGGCAGGCAAGCTCACGAACCTCTTCAAGTCGAAGAAGTTCACCGAAGAGCGCTACCGTGAGGCCAAGCAGGCGATGATTGAGAAATACAACGAACTCGGATTCCGCGATGCCACCATCCTCGAAGACTCCGTCAGCAACTTCGACGACAAGCACGTAGACGTGTATGTGAAGATCGACGAGGGCGACAAATACTATGTCCGCGACATCACCTGGGTGGGTAACACCGTGGTCACCACCGACTACCTGAACAACGTGCTCGAGATGAAACGGGGCGACGTCTACAACCAGAAGCATATCAACAAGCGCCTGAAGGAAGACGACGACGCTGCGGGCAACTGGTACTACAACAATGGCTACGTGTTCTCGAACATCGAGCCCGTGGAGGTCAACATCGCCGGCGACTCCATCGACCTGGAGATGCGCGTCACAGAGGGTCCACAGGCCCACCTCAACCATGTGCGCATCTACGGTAACGACCGTCTTTATGAGGAGGTTGTGCGCCGTGAGCTCCATACGAAGCCTGGCGACCTCTTCAACAAGGAAGCCATCACCCGCTCGGCACGCGACATTGCCGCCATGGGATTCTTCGACGCAGAGAAGATCGTGCCCGATATCGTGCCCGACGGCGAGAACGGTACCGTGGACGTCAACTGGCGACTCGAACAGAAGTCCAACGACCAGCTGGAGTTCTCCTTGGGCTGGGGCCAGACGGGTATCATCGGAAAGGTGGGTATCAAGTTCAACAACTTCTCCCTCCGCAACCTCATCGGCAAGAACAAACTCCATCGCGGTATCCTGCCCTATGGCGACGGCGAGCAGCTGGGCTTCAGCTTCCAGACCAACGGCTCCTACTATAGCTCACTGAGTGCCAACTACAGCACCAACTGGTTTGGCGGCAAACGACCCAACGGCCTGAATGTCGGCGTATTCTACTCCAAGCAGTCCGATATCTCGAGTTACTACCGCAACAACGCGTTCTACAACAACTACAGCATGTACAGCTACGGCTATGGATCGTACAACAACTATTATTACAACTACGACTCCATGCTCGACGACGACAAGACGATGACCGTCTTCGGTGCCTCTATAGGATGGGGTAAGCGTCTGCGCTGGCCCGACGACTTCTTCCAGCTCTCGGCAGCCCTCGGCTATAGCCGCTATATGCTGCGCGACTGGAGTTACTTCTATATCCACAACGGTAACTGTAACAACATCAACCTCAGCCTGACGTTGTCGCGCAGTTCATCCGATAACCCGCTGTTCCCACGCCGCGGATCTGAGTTTATGGCCTCTGTCAGCCTCACACCGCCTTGGTCGCTGTTCGACAACAAAGACTATGCCAACCTCGCCAAGAACAGCAGTTCGTCCACCTATGAAGACGAGCTCCAGGATGTCTACCGCTGGATTGAATACCACAAGTGGAAGTTCAAGCTGCGCTCATTCACGGCCCTTACAGGTGGTCAGAAGTGCTTCGTGCTGATGACACGCATCGAGATGGGTCTGCTGGGCAGCTACAACGTCAACAAACGCTCACCGTTCGAGACCTTCTACGTGGGTGGCGACGGCATGAGCGGCTACTCCTACGGCTATTCCGAGGAGACCATCGGCCTGCGCGGCTATGAGAACGGCTCCATCTCCTACTCCTCAGCCTACGAGGAGATGATGAACGGACGTTCCATCTCGTCATACAACTCCTATGCCTACGACCGTTTCACGCTCGAGTTGCGCTATCCGGTCATGCTGGGTAACACCACCATCTACGGTCTGGGCTTCCTCGAGGGCGGTAACGCCTGGGCAAGGGCCCGCGACTTCAACCCCTTCAAGATGAAGCGCTCGGCAGGTCTGGGTGTGCGCATCTACCTCCCCATGGTGGGTCTGATGGGTATCGACTGGGCCTATGGCTTCGACAACATCTACACCAACCAGTCTGGTGCGATGAGCAAAGGCGGCAGCAACTTCCACTTCATCCTCGGACAAGAATTCTAATTAATAATAACGCTTATGAAGAGATTATTTTTCTGTGTTTTCTGTGTTTTCTGTGTGACATTAACCACGTCTGCCCAGAAGTTCGCTTTGGTGGATATGGAGTACATCCTGAAGAACATCCCCGCCTACGAGCGTGCCAACGAACAGTTGAACCAGACCTCCAAGCAGTGGCAGGCAGAAGTCGACGCCCTCACCACCGAGGCCCAGACACTCTACAAGAACTACCAGAACGAAGTCGTCTTCCTCTCCAAGGAGCAGAAGAAGGCCAAGCAGGACGCCATCGTCGAGAAGGAGAAGCAGGCTGCAGACCTGAAGAAGAAGTACTTCGGCCCCGAAGGCGAGCTCTACAAGAAGCGTAACGCCCTCATGGCCCCCATCCAGGACGAGATCTACAACGCCATCAAGGACATCGCCGACACCCGCGGCTACCAGCTCGTGCTCGACCGTGCCAGCGACAGCGGCATCCTCTTCGGTTCCCCGAAGATCGACATCTCCTCCGAAGTCCTCAGCAAACTCGGATACTCGAATTAATTGAGAATTGATAATTGAAAATTGATAATTGAGAATTGATAATTGAGAATTAACTAATAAGAACAAAATGAAAAAGATTATTCTTTGCGCTATCTGCGCTATCTGCGGCTTCACCGCCGCCAACGCACAGGCCAAGTTCGGCCATGTGAACACTCAGGAGATCATCCAGGCCATGCCGGAATACACAGCAGCCAAGGCCGATATCGACAAGCTCACAGCTCAGTACGAGGCTGATCTCAAGAGCATGCAGGACGAGCTTCAGAAGAAGGCAGACGCCTTCGACAAGGAGCAGGCTACCCTGCCCGAGAACATCAAGCAGCGTCGTCAGACTGAGCTGCAGGAGATGTACCAGAAGATCCAGCAGAGCTACCAGGACAACCAGCAGGCACTCCAGAAGGCTTCTTCTGAGAAGATGCAGGCCATCACTGCCAAGGTGCTCGATGCCATCAAAGCCGTGGGCCAGGCAGGTGAGTTCGTCATGATCAACGAGATCAACGCCGGCATCCCCTACATCAGCACCACGCTGTCTACCGACGTGACCGCTCAGGTAAAGACCAAGCTCGGTCTGAAATAATCAGCAACAGCACCAGTCTTTAACAGACCACACACAAGCGCTATCCTTACACGAGGGTAGCGCTTGTGTTTTTGTTATAATGCAACGTTTTTGATTTAAATGTTGCAAAGTTGGTTGCTATATTCTGCTGGTTAATCTATCTTACCAATAGACCTGACAACCTTTAGTTTTTCATAGACCCAACCAGCATCAGCAGCATCCTTGGCTGTGATGTATTTGGCACTCTGTCCTATTCTTTCAGCATAATAATAGTTGGTATCTCCCTCTCTGTATCTGTGATGCACTGTTATTCTTGTTCCGTCACTGAAATTGTAGTAATCTGTATCATCAAAATTGTCATCAGAGTCAAAGAATCGTCCATGATTTCCTTCTTCGACCTTGCGTATTGAGGGTACCTTCACAGAATTAGCACGCTCTGTGTCCTCTCTGGCAATACGTCGGTTTTCCTGTTCTCGGAGGTACTCTCTGCTTTCCCTGTTGAAAACCTCGTTGTCTGATTTGACAAATTCCTTTACCCTGGCTTTCTTCTGGTTGAGCAGGGTGATGCTCTTGGCAAAATACTGCCCCAAGGTCGGGTCGTTTTTCAGTCTGTTACAAGTAGCGACAGCATTGTCCATATCAGCAAAATACCTCGCCTCTGCACCCTCATTGCGTACAGGTTCTCTGTCCATGAATCCGCGGCGCTTATATTCCCAGAGCTGAGGATCCTCGCGCCAGCAGAGCACATCGTTGACTTTACAGAATTCGCTGAGGAGTTTCGCCTTCTTGACCATCCGGTTCTTGTCGTACTGAGGATATTTAGTATAGAAGGATACAAACGTCTGGGCAAACTTGCTTCTGTCGTTAAAACGATCCGTCTTCCCTGATTTGTGATATTGCACGGCATCCTGATACATCTCATTAATCAGTTTGCAATCAGCCCCATACTTGTCATATTTTGTCTTTGACGCGTTTTTCAGCAGAAGAAGCATTTCGTTCTCCATGACATAAGCTCTGCCTCTGATGTATGCGTCCAGAAACTCTGCAGCCTTGCCGTTGCCCTTCTCAACCTCTGTCTTAATCAACTTCATGTCACCCCTGTACGATAAGAGCATCTTTGCTTCCATGTTGCCATTTTCGGCAGCTTCTATCACAAGTCGTGAGGGATGATAGTTATACCAATCTGCCTTGATATCCCCATTATACACGCCCTCGCCCTTTGCCACGAAAACATAGTCGCGCAGCGTATGGTCATTCTCTGCAAAGGGCAATATCCATTTGATAGCCTCCTTCTTGTCTTGCGCAAAGTATCCACCATGCCACAGCTGTTTTCCCAGTTCCTTCTGTGCACTTTCAATACCGGCTTCCGCCCCCTCTCTCAACTTCTGTTCGGCAATCTCCTTGCCCTTATACTGCCAGAGAAACCTGAAAGGCACATCCTTTGTCACCCCATTACGCCAGTCAACGTAAGCCTTTCCGTCGTTTGACATGATATCATAAGTTGCCTTCCAGATGTCAGGATTTTCCAGAAGTATCAGTTCATTCACCACTTGATAGGCCATCGCTCTAAACTGGTTGTATGATTTCAACCTCATATAGATTTGTGCCTCCTTCACCTTAGCCTGAACATGACCAAGCTGTGCCGCTTCGTGATATAAGTCCCAGAGTCTTTGCCGCTGTGCCTTCTCGTATAACTTATCTGCCTGCTTCTTGCTTTTCTCGTCAGTCGGATAAACAGGAAGGCAATGGGTATAGTCCAGCATGCCGCCATTCTTTAGAGTGTTCACCTCCTTCTCATACTGTTCGTATTCGCTCGCGGGCACAAAATCATATACCAGGAGGTACTGTCTATAGGCGCTACCGTTAGAGGCAACAGGCAGTTCCACGGAATTAATTATCTTGTAGCCTTTGTCATTACAGAAGGCTACAATCCTCTTATGGGTATCACTGACCATAGGTCCGCTCACCTGTTCTTTTGCCTGATAGGCAAGTCCGGGCTTCCGGGCTTCCTTCATTGCATCCTGGAACATGCCCTTTTGGGCCGATACCGTAACGGGCATCAGGAACAGCACCATAGCGATGCTTTTAACTAACACGTCTTTCATGTTAAGGATGGACGTTTCTCTTATTATTCTGTCTATCATATATTGAAGCAATTATGGTGCAAAGTTAGCATTTAAATATTAAATCATCGAATAAAAAGCAAAAAACTTCGACTTATTTAAAACACAACGTTCCTCTTACCCTTGTTCTTATCATCAACGATGTGGTTTACATATTTAGAGCCAGCTTGAAGGATGCCGGCAACAAATGTTACAGAGGGACCTTTGTTATATCGAAATCGGCAGTTACGACTGCCGAATTTACACTTTTATTAATTTTTGTAATTTCATCAGTTACGACTGATGATTTGACAACGATGGTGTATTCCTTGTAGAGGAAAACATTTGTTCAAGACTTGATATCGTAGAGTTACTTTTCTATCTACCGGCATACTTTTAGGTCTTATTAAGTGCAAAGATAAGGAATAATCTGCAATCTTGCAAATATACTAAGAATATTTTTGGGGAAAACGGAGGCTTACGACCTGACGACCTTGTCTTATTATATATATAATAATGTGTGGGACCTCTTAAAAAGGGAGAAAGAGGCGATGATTTTCCTAAAAATTCCCAAATCATGGTGTTATATGAGAAATTATACCTAATTTTGTACCCAAAAGCGTACCGTTATGAAAAGAGTCTTATTTTTGTTTTTCATGGTGGCTGCCCTGACGGCTTCGGCACAGACGGACAGCACGCAGGTGTTCCGCTTCGGCTTCCTCAGCTATGAGACGGCCCTGAAGTCAATGACTGAATATGCCCAAGTGCAGCAGACGCTCGCACAACTCAGAGAACAGTATCAGGCTGAGACGCTGCGCGTGGAGGATGAGTTTAACCGCAAATACGAGGACTTCCTCGAAGGGCAGCGCGACTTCCCGCGTACGATCCTCCAAAAGCGACAGACGGAGCTGCAGGAGCTGATGGAGAAGAACATCAAGTTCAAGGAGAACAGCCGTAAGGAGCTGGAGGATGCCGAGCGACAGGCGATGGCGCCGCTGCGCATCCGTCTGATCGAACTGCTGGGTAAGATCGGCGTCGAACGAGGCTATGCCTTCATCTACGATACAGATACGAAGGCGCTGCCCTTCCTCAATCCCGCACAGGGCGAAGACATCAACCAACTAGTAAAGGATGCTCTCAAGTAGTCCAGGTCCCATCGGTGTGTTTGACAGCGGCTACGGCGGACTGACCATCCTGCATGCCATCCGCCAGCAGCTTCCCCAGTACGACTATCTCTATCTGGGCGACAATGCCCGTGCGCCTTACGGCCCGCGAAGCTTCGATGTGGTCTATGAGTTCACGCGACAGGCTGTGCTGCGGCTCTTCGAGATGGGTTGCCACCTGGTGATTCTCGGCTGTAACACCGCCTCGGCGAAGGCCCTGCGTACCATCCAGCAGCACGACCTGCCGGGATGGGATCCTGAGCGCCGTGTGCTGGGCATCATCCGCCCCACGGCTGAGGTGATCGGCTCGCTGACGGAAACGCGCCATGTGGGCATTCTCGCCACAGAGGGCACTATCAAGAGCGAGAGCTACAACCTGGAGATCCAGAAGCTTCACCCTGACATTCTGGTGACGGGCGTGGCCTGTCCGTTCTGGGTGCCGCTGGTGGAGTATAACGAGGCAGACTCGCCTGGCGCCGACTATTTCGTGAAGAAGCGCATCGACCAGATCATGGCCTTGGACCCGAAGATCGATGCCATCATCCTGGGCTGCACGCACTACCCGCTGCTCATGCCGAAGATACGGAAATACCTACCTGCAGGCGTCAGCGTCATCTCTCAGGGCGATTACGTGGCCAGTAGCCTGAAGGCTTACCTGGAGCGACACCCACAAATAGAGCGGAAGTGCGCCAAGGACGCGTCCGTCCATTATCTCACGACGGAGAATCCTGAGAAGTTCAAGGAATCGGCACAGACCTTCCTTCGCGAAGAGATTGAGGTAGAGAATATCACATTAGGATAAACTAAAAGCCCCGCCAATTGGCGGGACTTATCATTTATGCGTCGATGTTAGCGTAGGTTGCGTTCTTCTCGATGAACTCACGGCGCGGCTCCACATCGTCACCCATCAGCATAGAGAAGATCTCGTCGGCCTCGGCAGCATTCTCGATGGTCACCTGCTTCAGCAGGCGGTTCTCGGGATTCATGGTGGTCTCCCACAGCTGCTCGGGGTTCATCTCACCCAGACCTTTGTAGCGCTGGGTGTGGAAGCCGGAGGCATTCTCGTCGCCTGCCACATACTTGTCGATGAAGGCCTGACGCTGCTGGTCGGTATAGCAGTATTCGGAGGTCTTCTTATAGGTGCACTTGTAGAGCGGCGGTGTGGCGATATAGAGGTGACCGCCCTGGATCACCTGCGGCATGAAGCGGTAGAAGAGCGTCATGATCAGCGTGTCGATGTGCGAGCCATCGACGTCGGCATCGGTCATGATGATGATCTTGTCGTAGCGCAGCTTGTCGATGTTGGCCTCACGGTCACCCTCGCCCTCGACGCCAAAGCGCACGCCTATCGACTGGATGATGTTCATGACAGACTCAGACTCGAACACGCGGTGCCACTGTACCTTCTCCACGTTCAGGATCTTACCGCGCAGCGGCAGAATGGCCTGGAACTCACGGTGACGCCCCTGCTTGGCAGAGCCGCCGGCGGAGTCACCCTCGACGAGGAAGATCTCACACTCCTTGGGATCCTTCTTAGAACAGTCGGCGAGTTTGCCAGGCAGACCGCCTCCCGTCATGGGACTCTTGCGCTGCACGCTCTCACGGGCCTTGCGGGCAGCGATACGGGCGGTAGCTGCGAGAACCACCTTGTCGCAGATCATCTTGGCCTCCTTCGGGTGTTCCTCCAGATAGTTGGCCAGTGCCTCACCCACAGCCTGCTGCACGGCTCCAGCGACCTCCGAGTTGCCGAGTTTGGTCTTGGTCTGTCCCTCGAACTGCGGCTCAGCCACCTTAATGCTAATCACTGCTGTAAGGCCTTCGCGGAAGTCTTCGGGAGCAATCTCGATCTTCGCCTTCTCGATCTGCTTAGAGATCTGCGGGTCGTTGTCGGCGTATTTCTTCAAAGTACGGGTGAGGGCTGCACGGAAACCAGCCAGGTGTGTACCACCCTCAATCGTATTGATGTTGTTCACATAGGAGTGGATATTCTCCGAGTAGTCGGTGTTGTACATCACGGCCACCTCGATGGGGATACCCTGCTTCTCGGTCTTCAGGTAGATGACATCGTCGACAAGATGCGTACGATGACGATCCACATAGCGCACGAACTCCTTCAGTCCGTCCTTGGCATGGAACACCTCGGGCTCACGCACTTTACCCTCCTCATCAGGGCGCAGGTCGGAGAGCGTAATGGTGATGCCGGCGTTCAGATAGGCCAACTCACGCATACGACGGGCGATGATGTCGTACTTATATTCGGTGGTGGTGAAGATGGTGCCGTCGGGCCAGAACTGCTGGCGGGTACCTGTCTTGTCGGTATCGCCCACGATCTTCACGTCGTAGAGGGGCTTTCCCTTCTCATACTCCTGCTGGTAGACATGACCATTACGGTACACCTGCGACAGCATGTGCGTAGACAGAGCGTTCACACAGCTCACACCCACACCGTGCAGACCACCAGAGACCTTATAGGAACCCTTGTCGAACTTACCTCCGGCATGGAGCACGGTCATCACGACCTCGAGGGCGCTCTTGTGCATCTTCTCGTGCTCATCGACAGGGATACCACGACCGTTATCAAGCACGGTGATCGAGTTGTCCTCGTTGATGGTCACCTCAATATGCGTGCAGTAGCCGGCCATCGCCTCGTCGATGGAGTTGTCGACGGTCTCGTTCACCAGGTGGTGCAGACCCTTCTCACTAATATCGCCAATATACATGGCCGGGCGCTTGCGCACGGCCTCAAGGCCCTCAAGCACCTGAATATTACTCGCGGAATAATTCTCTTCTTGAATCAGTTGTTCTTCTGTCATTTTCTTCGTTTTATCCAATTCGGATGCAAAGGTACAAAAAAAAAGTCAGATAAACTATGTTTATCTGCTAAAAAAACAAAAAGAAAAACCGCAGTCCCTTGGGGGACTGCGGATGTTCAATTATAATTTGTTAATGTGCTGTGCAAGACTTGACTTCAGGTTTGCAGCCTTGTTCTTGTGGATGATGTTGGTCTTGGCCAGCTTGTCAAGCATCTTCTGCACCTTCGGATACAGAGCTGTTGCCTCTTCCTTGTCAGTCATAGCGCGCAATTTACGCACAGCGTTACGCATCGTCTTTGCGTAGTAGTGGTTGTGAAGTGCCCTTTTCTTCTCCTGGCGGATGCGCTTCACGGATGATTTGTGATTTGCCATTTTTTGTTTAATGTTTAATTTAAATGAATACTTAAAGCTTGTGGGTCTTACGTCACTACAACCGCCCTGGGCAACCCTTACGGGTCTCCGCCACCTTATCCCGACACGTCGGTAGCACTTGGCTGTGCAGATGACAGATTTAATGTAGTCCGTAGGAGAGTCGAACTCCTCTTTAGAGAATGAAAATCTCTCGTCCTAACCGATAGACGAACGGACCATCGCTTTTTTTGCGGGTGCAAAGGTACGAAATTTCTATTGAACAATGAACATGGAACATGGCGATAATGGCAACAATTAAGAAATATTAACCAAACAACGCTAAAAAAGTTGAATCTTCAATGTTCAATCTTCAATGTTTGTTGTACCTTTGAACATGTTCGAAGGTACTCACGTTCGGATTTTCTCAAATATATTTGGAAAATCGCTCACTTATTCGTACCTTTGCAGTCAATATGTTGACGAAGACAGAGGCCTTGGTGCTCCATGCCATCAAGTATGGCGAGACGCGGATGATCGTCGATGTGTTCACGCGGACACAGGGGCGGCTGTCGCTCATCGTGAGCATCCCCAAGTCGCCGAAGGGCAAAATCCGTAAACAGCTCTTCCAACCACTGACGCTGTTGGAGGCCGAGATTGACATCCGTCCGCAAGCCCAGCTCCACAAGCTGCGCGACGTGCGTCTGGCCACGCCCTTCGCCACCATCCCCTTCCATCCCCACAAGCTTGCCATCGTGCTTTTCGTCGCCGAGTTCCTGTACCACGCCCTGCGCTCGGAGCAACGTAACGAGCCGCTCTTCGACTACATCGCCAACAGCGTACAGTGGCTCGACGGCCAGACAGACCGCTTCGCCAACTTCCATCTGGTATTCCTCATGCGTCTCAGCCGTTTCCTCGGCTTCTATCCCAATCTTGACGACTACCAGGCAGGCGACTACTTCGACCTGCGCGAGAGTGTCTTCTGCGCACAGCCCCCACTCCACCACGATGTGCTACAGCCCTCAGAGGCCGACAAGCTCCAACTGATGATGCGCATGGACTATCCGACGATGCACCTCTTCCGGCTCTCCCACCACGAGCGCAACCGTCTGCTCGAGGTGGCCGTCGCCTACTACCGTCTCCACCTGCCCAGCTTCCCTGAACTCAAGTCGCTGGCCGTGCTGCAGGAAATCTACACCTAACATGAAGAGAGCCATCCCTCGGAAACGGGATGGCCCTCTACGAAATCTATATCAAGTACTAAAGGAATCAGAACTTGATGACTCCCTGAATGGGCTCAGAGGGCTCCACAGGGGTATCGTCGACCTCAGCCACAATGTTACCCGTGGCCTGCGAGTTGATGCTGTCGAGAATCTCGCGCGTACGTTTATAAGTAGGTGTAGACTCAACGGCGGAGATGACATCGTCGTTGTCGAGGTCTTCAGGACGGAACAGGTAGATGTTCGGACGGCGCTTATAGCGCTTCGTGGCACCCTCGCCGCCATAATAGCGGTTACGACGGTCCTGTTTCTGGGCTGCGCGCTCCTGTTCGGCAGCGATGCGGTTGATGTCTTCCTGGCTGTGTTTCTTCAGGTGGCTGTTCATGCCGTCGACATCCTCGATGCCGAAGCCTGTGGCCAGGATGGTGACCTTGACCTTCTTGCCGAGCTCAGGATCAGTGGCCAGACCCCATTTAATCTCGAAGTCATTGCCGAACTTGGCCATGAAGTCGTTCACATCATTCATCTCCTCCATCATCAGCGACTGCTGGCCGTCCTTCGAGGCAGCAAAGGAAATGGAGAGCAGGATCTTCTTGGAATTGAAGATATCGTTGTCGTTGAGCAACGGTGAGTTCAGGGCATCGTCGATGGCCTTCTTCACACGTCCCTCACCCTCGCCGAAGCCAGTGGACATGATGGCGACTCCACCGTCCTTGAGCACAGTCTTCACATCGTTGAAGTCGAGGTTGATGAGTCCGTGTACGGTGATGATCTCTGCGATGGACTTGGCTGCGATGGAAAGGGTGTCGTCGGCCTTACCGAAGGCATCGAGCACGGACAGCTCGGGATAAATCTCACGCAGCCGCTCGTTGTTGATGACCAGCAGGGCATCGACATGCTTGTTCATCTCCTCCACGCCATCGAGGGCCTGGTCGATCTTACGGTCACCCTCAAAACGGAAGGGGATGGTGACGATACCTACGGTGAGGATGCCCAGTTCCTTGGAGACGCGGGCGATGACAGGCGCAGCACCAGTACCCGTGCCACCACCCATACCAGCGGTGATGAAGGCCATGCGGGTGCCGTCGCTGAACATATTGCGGATGTCGTCGATGCTCTCCTCGGCAGCCTGACGGGCCTTCTCGGGCTTATTACCTGCGCCCAGACCTTCCTTGCCCAACTGCAGATGAACGGGCACGGGAGAGTCGTTGAGTGCCTGATTATCAGTATTACAGAGTACAAACGTAACGTCGTGGATACCCTCACGGTACATGTGGTTGACGGCATTGCCGCCGCCACCGCCGACTCCTACCACCTTGATGATGCTGTGCTCCTGCTCAGGTGTTCCGAAGTCGAGAATCTGAATATTATTGTTATCCATAACTATAAACTTTCAACTTTAAACTATCAACTATCTCATCATTCCTCTTCGATCATAGACTTGCCAAACTTCAGAATGCCCTTCTTCAGTTTGTTCCAAGTGCTGTTCTCCCTACGAATGCGGTCTTCCTCCTCCTGCTGACGGAGTTCCTCCTCACGCTTCAGGCGGTCTTCCTCCTCCTGCTGGCGACGCTTCTCTTCCTCTGCGGCCTTCTTCTCCGTCTGGGTGAGGATGACACCTGGGGGAATCTCGCCAACCTGACGGATGGGACGCTGATCAACAGGCGCATGTTCCTTCTCCTTACGGGTGCTGAACAGGTCGCCGTTAGGGTCGAGCCCCTCGCCTGCACAGTTGATGTCGCCCTTGGCCAGCAGACCCAGCACGGTGTTCATCATGCCGTTGCGGGCCTTGATATCCTCATTATTCGACTGGATGGTCTGTGTGACGGTCTTCGCGATGCGGACCTTTTCGACATGGGTGTGGTTCGTGAAGGCCTTCTCGATGTTCTTCATATTCGAGCCACCACCCGTCAGGACAATACCGCCCAGCAGCTTGTCGTAATACTCTGACGGGATCTGGTACCACACGTTCTCGATAATCTCCTCCAGACGGCCCTCGACGATCTCTATGAACCTGCGGCTCTCAATCTGACGCTCTGCGTCGATGGAGTATTTCAGGTCGTTGTCGATATCATTGTTGTCCGTATAGGCCGAAGCGTACTTCAGTTTCATAGCCTCTGCGTCGCTCTCTTCCATCTGCAGAGTGGCGATGTCCTTGGTGATATTGTTGCTGCCAAGGGGGATGACGGCCAGGTGGCGCAGGATGTTCTTCGAATAGACGGAGACGGTGGTGGTGTCGGCACCGATATCGACGAGGGCACAGCCTGAGCGGCGCTCAGCCTCAGTGAGTACGCTGTCGGCCAGCGCCAGCGGAGCGAGGTACATCTCGGCCACATTGATGCCTGCCGTCTCGAAACACTTGTTGAGGTTCTTATAGAACGCCTTCCGCTCGAGGATATTCAGGAAGTTACCTTCCAAATGGGTGGCCTGGATGCCCACAGGGTCGAGCTGTAGTTGTGAGCCCACCTTGTATTCCTGAACGGCGGCATCGAGGATCTCCTGATCCTGATAGGTCATGTTGCGGTTGGCATCCATCAGGTCGATGACCATGTCCTGCGTGACGATGGTCTCACTGGGCAGGTCCTTGGATATCACATTACGGACACTCCTGATAGACTGGCCACCTACGCCCACATACACCTTCGTGATTTCTGTCTTGAGTTGAGTCTCCAGCTTCTTGATAATGCTGGTCAGGCATTGGGCGGTCTTGTCGATGTTATAGACCACACCCTTTCTGATGAAGGAGGATGAACTCTCCTTCACAACGGCCAGTACATTGATACTCCCGTCGAGATTCTTTTGTCCGGCGATGCCCGTCATCTTCGATGATCCGAGCTCGATCGCTACGATAAATTCCTTTGCTGCCACCATATATGTATTTACAATTTGACGATTTACAATTTACATTTTACTTTTAACCTTCTTACAGATGATTTGGTTATCGAACTCGACGCTGATATAGCTGTACTTGTTCCAGCCCGCCTTGTTCAAACCATAAAGATAGAACTTGCGCATGCGTTCCAACTTTCTGTTGATGCCCGTGGGCATGCCGATATAGATGATATGATCGCCCACACGCGGCACCAGCTCCATCGTCCCATCGTCCAGCACATTGACCTGTACGATCTGACTCTGCCAGAACTTGTCCTGTATGATGTCATTGACCACACGGCTGAGGTGCGTCTGGGCATACTTACGGCTGATCTGCCCTGTGGCAACGATGAGGTCGTTGACATAGCGGTTCTCGGGCATCACACTGCCATAGGAGTCGATATAATAGTTATCGCCACTGGCAGCCATCACCTTGACCACGGGGACACGCTGACGTACCTTGATACAGACGAGCCCGCTCTGCGTCTTGTGGCACTCTGCCGTCTCCACGAAGGGGTTCCTCCGAAGGGCATCCTCAATCTTGCGCGAATTGATTTCACTCATCGGCATGCCAAGCGGATAGACCTTCTCCTGGCGAAGCATCTTATTGATCTCATCAGCCGTCAGGAAGCCGTCCACGATGTTCGCCTCGATATCGGTCTTCACCTCCGTACAACGGGTGACGGCCTGATCCGGCTTATTGAAGGCCGTGACGGCCATCACCAGATAGGCAGCGATGACGATATCGCAGACAACGAGCAGGGACTTCTTCCAGTTGATATTCATCTTGGGCTTTACGCTTTATTCTTGAGAATCTTGGTTATCTGAGGAACGAGATTGTCGAGGTCGCCAGCTCCTAAGATGACGAGCACCTCGAAGTCGTGGCCCTTGACATAATCAAGTACCTGGTCCTTACGGATCATCTCTTTCTTGACACCCTCCTTGAGGTTGTCGTAAATGAGCTGCGAGGTGACACCCTCGATGGGGAGCTCACGAGCCGGATAGATCTCCGTCAGCACCACCTCGTCGAGCTGGCTCAATGCCCCAGCGAAATCTTTGTAGAAATCACGGGTACGGGTATAGAGATGTGGCTGGAAAATGGCGGTGATACGCTTATCCTTATACAGCTCACGGATACTCTTCGCACTCTGGTAGATCTCCTTCGGGTGGTGGGCATAGTCGCTGAGGAACACCAGACGCTCACTCTTGATCTTGAAGTCGAAACGACGATCTACACCACCATAGGTCTTCATGCCGTAGCGCAACTCCTCAGCGTTACAGCCGTTCAGCTGTGCCATCGCCATCGCGGCGATACCGTTCTCGATATTGATGGGGATGGGCTGTCCGAGTTCCACATCCTTCACGCTCTCTATGGGCGACACGAAGTCGAAGGTGATACCACCATTGACGATGCGGATATTCTCAGCATGGAAGTCGCCTTCGGAGAGACTATAGTCATAGCGACGGACACCCTCCTGCAGATGTTCCTCCATCTCCAGACCACGATGGATAATCAGGGCACCACCAGGCTGAATCAGTTCCGTATAATGACGGAAACTCTCGAGATAAGCCTCTTTCGTGCCGTAGATGTCCAGATGATCAGGGTCTGTGGAGGTGATGACACTCATCCAGGGACGAAGCCAGTGGAACGAACGGTCGAACTCATCGGCCTCGATCACCACGAAGTCGGAGTCGGAGAGGATATAGTTGGTACCGTAGTTCTTTGAGATACCTCCGAGGAAGGCGTTACAGTCGAGCTGACTCTGGTGCATGATATGCGCACACATCGTCGATGTCGTGGTCTTACCATGAGTACCAGCCACACAGAGACCCTTATGCGTCTGTGTCAAGGTGCCAAGCACCTGGGCTCGTTTCTGGATCTCAAAACCGTTCTCACGGAAATAGAGGAGTTCCTGATGTTCTGACGGAATGGCGGGGGTGTAGATGACAAGCGTGGTCTCCTTGCGCTTGCAGGAGAAAGGAATCTCGTCGACATTCTCCTCATAGTGGAGGAGCATACCCTCTTTCTCCAACTGACGCGTCAGGTCTGAAGGAGTCTTGTCATAGCCAGCCACCACCAGTCCCTTTTTCAGGAAATAGCGGGCGATGGCACTCATGCCGATGCCACCGGCTCCGATAAAATAGACTGCTTTAATATCTTGGATATTCATATTCAATGTGATACAAATCTTTCACTTTTTACTTAACTTGATGACCTCCTTGGCAATGATCTCCGCAGAATCAGGGAGGGCGAGCTTCAACACGTTCTCACTGAGCGACTTCAGACGCGCATCATCGCTGACGGTCTTGATGGCAAGTGACAGCAGGGTGTCGGGAGCCTCTGCGTCTTTCACATAGAGGGCGGCATCCTTATGGACCAGTGCCAAGGCGTTCTTCGTCTGATGATCCTCTGCCACATTGGGACTGGGCACGAGGATAACGGGTTTGCCGATGAGACAGAACTCGGAGATGCTGCTTGCCCCTGCACGACTGATGACGAGGTCTGCAGCCTGATAGGCGACACCCATATCAGTGATGAAATCGGTCACCTTCAGATTCGGAATATTCTCACCTTCCAGACGCTTGGCAATCTCTGCGCTATAGTATTTTCCTGTCTGCCAGTAGAACTGTACATCAGAAGATTTCACGAGATCGAGGTGACGGAGCACACTCTCGTTAATGGTACGGGCTCCGAGACTGCCACCTACGAGCAGGATGGTTTTCTTCTTCGGATCGAAACCTAACGACTTCACAGCCTCATCGTGGCTGATGGTGGTATCGAGCAGGTTCTGACGCACAGGATTACCCGTGAGGATGATCTTCTCGGCAGGGAAGAAGCGCTCCATGCCGTCGTAGGCCACACAGATTTTCGAAGCTTTCGCGGCCAACGTCTTATTGGCGAGTCCGGCATAGCTATTCTGTTCCTGGATCAGTGTCGGGATGCCCAAGCTGTTAGCTGCACCTAAGGCTGCACTGCTGGCATAGCCTCCCACACCCACAGCCACATCGGGCCGGAACTCGCGCAGAATCTTCTTGGCCATCCACTTGCTCTTCAGGTAGTCGATGGCCACACCGATATTGGCAGGTTTCCACAACGGACGGAAGAAACCGCGTATGGGCAGGCCCTTGATCTCATAGCCTGCGGCAGGTACACGCTGCATCTCCATGCGTCCCTCAGCACCCACGAACAAAATGGCGGCATCGGGCTCCAAAGCCTTGATGGCATTGGCGATCGACACAGCAGGGAAAATATGCCCTCCTGTACCGCCTCCACTGATGACGACTCTTAACGCTTTGCTCATACTTTATTCACCTTTTTACCTTTTCAACTTATCACCTTTGCTAATTGCGTGCAAAATTACAAATTATATTTCTTTTATCGGCATGTTCTGGCTTCTTTTTTTCGCAGAACGGCTAACACTTAATATAGCTCCGATATAGGCGCAGTTGATAATAGTCGATGTACCACCTCTGGAAATGAGGGGCAACGGCTGTCCTGTAACAGGGGCAATACCTACGGCCACCAGCATATTGAACGAGGCCTGGATGACAAGCATCAGGGCCAGACCCAGCACGAGGAAGGCTGGGAAATTGTTGTCACAGCGACTGGCGATACGCGCAGCACGGAACAAAAGGACGATATAGAGGAAGACGACAATCGTCGCTCCGATGATGCCCAACTCCTCGATGATGATGACAAAGATGAAGTCGCTGAAAGCCTGCGGCAGGAAATCACGCTCCACAGACTGACCAGGGCCCTTGCCGATAATATTGCTGTTGACGATAGCGATATTCGCATGAGCCACCTGAGCATCCTTGTCGAGGTCATAGTCCTGAGGTGCCACATACTTCGAGTTCAATTTCTTGTCGATACGTCCTTTCCAGGTGGCAAAACGGTGAAGGAACGACGGACTTTTCTTCTTACTCTTCTCCGTCTGGCCGTTGGCGATACTCTCCGTCTGAGTCTCTGCCGTGTTGTCGTTCTCCATGCTGCCCACCATATAGATGGTTCCCACAAAGAGGACGATGAGCAATGCCCCTGCAGCCATCAACTTACCCAACTGCACCATGGGCACACGACCAATGAACATCATCAGGAAGATGACCAGCATGATCAGGGCAGCCGTCGACAGATTCTCGAGTCCTATCAAGATGACAAGGGGTACGACGACCATCAAGATAAACTTAAAAGCCCGCTTATCGGCACCATCCTCACGCTGCATGGCACTGAGGATCTGTGCCGTGACCAGCACCATTGTGCCTTTCGCGATCTCCGAGGGTTGGAACTTCAGGCCAAAAAGACTGATCCATCGTCCTGCGTCGTTGGTCTTCTCTCCGAAAAGCAACACCCACAGCAGCATCACGACAGAGACAAGCAACAGTGCAGGGGTCATCAACTTGAAAAAGCGACACGGTATGTTCAGGATGACGATAGCCACCACGACACCCATGAAGATTTTCCAGGAGTGTCCCAGGATAGGACCCAGATAGTCCTGGCTCTTATACGTCAGCGAACTCGAAGCGGAAAACACCTCGACAATGCTGATGATGCAGAGGAACAGCAGCACCATCCAGATGACCTTATCGCCCTTAAACAGATTACCTATCTTGATGTTCATCTATAAACTCCTCACCAATTCTTTGAACTGCTCACCACGATCCTCCATATTCTTGAAGAGGTCGAAAGAGGCACAACAGGGACTGAGCAGCACCGTTTCACCAGGACTGGCCAGTTCGTAACAGGCAGCCACACATTCCTTCATCGAGTGGGTATCGCGAACAGGAATACCCAGACCGTCGAAGTTATCGTGCAGTTTCTTATTGTCAGCCCCGAGATAGACGATGCCAGAGCACTTCTCCTTCACCAACGGCTTGATAGGCTCGTAGTCGTTACCCTTATCCTTGCCGCCAACAATCAGCACCACCTTCGTCTTCATCGCCTCCAGGGCATACCAGCAGGCGTCGACATTGGTGGCCTTCGAATCGTTGATATACTGTACGCCACGCACCATGCACACTTTCTCCAGACGGTGTTCCACACCTGGGAAGTCGCTCAGGCTCTTGCGAATCTCCTCCTTCTTGATGCCTGCGATGTTTGAGGCGATACCTGCGGCGAGAGAATTATAAATATTATGACGACCCGTCAGACTCAGGCTTTCCTGCTCCATATTGAAAGGCTCAGGCCTCTCTATTTTGTACTGTCCTTCCTCGATGTAGCCTATGACGCCTTTCTTCTTCAGTTCCGAGAAGGGGTACTGGATAGACTTAATGTCATACTTCTCCAACTCCCGCTTGATGATGGGATCGTCGGCCCAGTAGATGAAGGCATCCTGAGGTGTCTGGTTCTGGATGATACGCATCTTCGCATCGACATAATTCTGCATCTTGAAGTCGTAACGGTCCAGATGGTCGGGTGTGATGTTCAGGAGGATGGCGATATTGGCACGGAAGTCATACATATTATCCAACTGGAAGGAGCTGAGCTCGATGATATAATACTCATGCGGATCTTCAGCCACCTGCAACGCCAGCGAATTACCGATATTGCCTGCGAGACCTGCATCGTAGCCTGCCTCCTTGAAGATATGGTAGATCAGACTCGTGGTCGTCGTCTTACCATTAGAACCCGTGATACAGATCATCTTCGAATTGGTATACCTGCCGGCAAACTCAATCTCACTGATGATGTGGATTCCCTTCTCTTTGACCTTCACGATCATCGGAGCCGTATCAGGGATGCCCGGACTCTTGATGATCTCGTCGGCATTCAGGATTTTTTCTTCCGTATGCTGACCCTCCTCCCACTCAATCTGGTGGTCGTCGAGCATCTTCTTATACTTATCGGCAATCTTCGACATATCCGACACGAACACGTCGAATCCTTCTTTCTTCGCGAGGACGGCAGCACCCGCACCACTCTCTCCTGCTCCTAAAATCACAATCCTCTTTATCATCTGTCTTATGTTCTTTTGTTCTTATGTCTCTTATTTGTTAATCTGTTACTATGTCGTTAAATCATTACTCTGTCTTACCTCATCTTCAATGTAATAATCGTCAATGCCGCCAGGATGATGGACACGATCCAGAAACGGATGGTGATCTTTGACTCATGGAAAGGACGGTGAGGCCAACCTTTCAGGATATAGCGGCTCGTCGCATCCAACTGGGAGTCGAGCTTACGGAAATTATCGTGTATCGGCGTCGCACGGAACACACGCACCCGCTTGCCCTTCCGCTTCTGAATCTTGAACCACTGCGTCTGAATGATCACGCTGATACTCTCCACGAAGAAGATGCCACAGAGGATGGGCAGCAACAATTCCTTATGGATGATGACGGCACACACGCCAATGATACCGCCGATGGTCAGCGACCCCGTATCGCCCATGAACACCTGGGCAGGGAAGGCGTTATACCAGAGGAAACCGATCATGGCCCCAATGAAGGCACAGAGGAACACCACCAGTTCCTCGGAGTGGGGAATATACATGATGTCGAAATACGAGGCATAGCCAATATGCGACGAGACATAGGCCAAGATGCCTAACGCCACGCCGACGATGGCGGAGTTGCCTGCACACATGCCGTCCATTCCGTCATTCAGGTTCGCACCATTAGAGACAGCCGTCACCACGAGGATAGTCATGAACACAAAGAGGATCCAGCCACCAGCCACCTTGTTATCGCCCAAGAATCCCATCACATCCGAATAGTTCAGGTTGTGGTTCTTGATGAAGGGGATGGTGGTATGCAGCGATTTTACCGCCTCTTTCTTATGTTTCACTACGATCTCCTGATTCTGCTGCTGGACATTGACATTCTCGCGCACCACGGCATCGGGACTCAGCCAGAGCGTCAGTCCGACGATGAAACCAATGCTCACCTGACCTACGATCTTGTATTTTCCTTTCAGGCCGTCCTTGTTACGACGGAAGATCTTGATATAGTCATCAAGGAAGCCGAGGAATCCCAGCCAAACCGTGGTGACAATCATCAAGATGATATAGATATTCCTCATGCGTGCCAACAGCAGCACAGGAACAAGGATGCTGACGATGATGATGATACCACCCATCGTGGGCACGCCTTTCTTCTCCACACCAAACGGATCGATGCTGGGGTCACGCTCTGTCTCGAAGATCTTCTTACGCTTCATCCATTTGATGAAACGCTCACCAAACCAGGCGGAGATCAACAAGGAGAGGATCATTGTCAACAAGGCACGAAAGGAGACATAACTCCACATGTGCGAGCCTGGAATATTGTATTGGTCGAGTAATCTGAAGAAATAGTAAAGCATGCTATCTACGATTAAATTCTCAAATTCTTGATAAAACTATTTCGTGATTCCAAAGATCTCACGGACCACCTCTTTGTCATCGAAGTGGTGCTTCACGCCCTTGATTTCCTGATAGTCCTCATGGCCTTTGCCCGCAATAAGAATCACATCGCCCTTCTCAGCCATCATACAAGCTGTACGAATAGCCTCCCGACGATCAACGATGCTGATGACCTTCTTCATCTGTCGGGCATCAAGACCCTCCAACATATCGTTGATGATATCCTGCGGCTCTTCGAAACGGGGATTGTCGGAAGTAATAATCACACGGTCGCTCTGCTTCACAGCCTCCTGGGCCATCAGCGGACGCTTGCCCTTGTCACGGTTACCACCAGCACCACAGACGGTAATCACCTTGCCCTTGCCGTCGAGCACCTCGTGGATGGCATTCAGCACATTCTCCAGAGCATCGGGGGTGTGGGCGTAGTCGACGATGGCCGTATAACCTTCTGGAGAATGGATAGGCTCCAGACGACCGTTCACGCTCTTCAGCGTGCTCAGGATGACGAGGATATCCTCAGGCTTCTTACCCAGCATGACAGCTGCGCCATAGACAGCCAGCAGATTGCTGACATTGAACTTGCCGATGAACTGCACGCCAACCTCCCTGCCGTTGATGTCGAGATACATGCCCTCGAAGTGGCACTCGATGATCTTGGCCTTGAAATCGGCCATCGTGCGCGTGGAATAGGTCTTCACCTGAGCCTTCGTGTTCTGCACCATCACAGCACCGTTCTTATCGTCGGCATTGATGATGGCGAAGGCATCCTTCCCAAGTCCGTCGAAGAAGGCTTTCTTCGCGTCGCGGTAGTTTTCGAAGGTCTTATGATAGTCCAGATGGTCACGCGTCAGATTGGTGAACAGTCCACCTGCGAAGTGGAGGCCTCCGATACGCTTCTGGGCAATGGCATGGCTCGAACACTCCATAAAGGCATACTCACAGCCGGCTTCCACCATCTGTGCCAGGAGCCTGTTCAGTTCGATGGGATCAGGGGTGGTATGATCTGCAGGAATCGCCTCGTCTTCGATATAGTTGCAGACGGTAGAGAGCAGACCGCACTTATGGCCGAACTTCCGGAACATATTATATAATAAGGTGGCGATGGTGGTCTTGCCGTTGGTGCCAGTGACACCCACCAGCTTCAGCTTCTCCGACGGCGTGCCGTAGAACTGGGTAGCCACCTCGCCCACCCAGTCTTCAGTCGACTCAACGGCGATATAGGTTACTCCCGGCTCTCGCCTGTTGGGGAAATACTCGCAGAGAACTGCGACAGCCCCCTGTTCGATCGCTTTCGGAATGAATTTGTGACCATCAGTCTGTGTACCAGGGATGGCCACGAAGAGATGTCCTGCCTCAATGCGACGGGAATCGATGTTCACACCAGTAATCTCCACCTCTGTATCACCGAGGATGTTGAGCACTTCTACATGCTTAAGCAGTTCGTTCAGTTTCATATCACTTAACTTCTTTAACGTCTCTAACTCCTTTAACTTCTCATTCCATCACCAGCTCACACACCATTCCCTGTCTGACAGCTGTACCGGCAAAGACGCTCTGCGACTTCACCTTCCCACGGCCTCTCACCCTGGCCTTCACCCCACGAATCTCCAACTGATAGACGGCATCGCGGGCACCCATACCCATCAGGTTGGGCACAACGTCCCTGGATGTCTTCGGCTGTAGGGGCTGCTGGTTCTTCAGACCCAGACTGGCCAACACATATCCTGCCGACTCCTCATCGCCACCCTTCACCTCTGGGGTGAAGCTAGAATACTCATCACGGGCATCCTCTACGCTCAACTTCAGGTTCTGGGCCATCACACCCTCAGAGATACGATGGAACACCACACCACTCATGCCGCCACCCGAAGCAGGGAGACCTGACTTCTTCAGACAGACGATACAGGTATAACGGGGATTGTCGGCTGGGAAATAACCTGCGAAACTCAACCAATAACGGGTGGTGCCAGAGTGGTAGCTGCCATACTGGTCTGCCACCTGTGCCGTACCTGTCTTACCAGCCACCTTGAAGGATTTCGATCCGGCCTTTTTGCCCAGTCCCTGACTGACGACATGCTCCAGGATCGTCTGCATCGTCTTGATGGTCTGCGGCTTGGCAATGCGTTCCTTCAGCACCTCAGGCTCAAACTCACGGATCACCTGTCCGTCCTTGACGAGCTGTTTCACGAACCGTGGTTTCATCATCACACCGTTGTTGGCGATTGCATTGTAGAAAGCGACGGTATTGATAGGAGCAATCTGGGTCTCGTAGCCGATACTCATCCAGGGCAGGGTGGTCTTACTCCAGTACTTGGCCCTGTTGGTCGTCTTCGTGTCCGGCATACGGATATAGGGGGGCTGATAACCCACGAGGGGGATCTTCAGGTCTTCGTGGATACCCACACGGTAGAGGCCCTGCACGTATTTCGTGGGATTCGAGCCATAGAAACGGTCGATCACATGGCTGACACCGATATTCGAACTGACCTCGAGGGCACGAGCGACATTGATGTCCTGATAGCCGCCACGACGCCAGTTATGATCCTTCATCCAACGACCATGCATATCCACCACACCACTACCAGTGTGGATGACATAGCTGGTGTCCACCACCCCGTCGTCGAGGGCCACGAGGAACGAGGCGACCTTGAACACCGATCCTGGCTCACAACGATAGCTGATGGCGTTGTTCACCATCTCACGATACTTGCCGTCGGCTCCCCGCTGCATGTTCACGATGGCCTTCACGTCGCCCGTCTTCACCTCCATCAGGATGGCCACACCCATTTCGCCGTTAATCTCCTTCAGTTCGTCGACGACAGCCTGCTCTGCGAGATCCTGCATACCCACATCGATGGTGGTCACGATGTCTGCACCATCCACGGGATTCAGCACGGGGATATCCATGTATTTGTTCAGCACCTTCCTACGATGCATCAGACCGTTGGTACCACGGAGGAGCGAGTCGTAGGAGAGTTCCAAACCATACTTGGCACTATCCTTGGCACCAAACATATCGCCGATAGTACGCTGGGCCAGCGATCCGAAGGGACGACGGCGCGCATTATACTCCTCCCAGTGGAAGCCACCCCTGTATTTAGGCAGCGAGAGGAAAGGCAGGCTCTTCACCTCACAGAACGTGTTGTAGTCAATACGGCGCGGCCAGATGGGCCAGTGCAGGGCTCCGACGGTACGGACTTCCTTGCCACCGACCTTGCGCATGAGCACTTTGTCGTGACCTTCCGTCAGTTTCATTTTGAACTCAGCTATCGAACGCTCTGGGAATATCTGGTGCAGCCCCTCACACAGGCTGTCGAGCTTCTCCACCCACAGCGAGTCCTTCTTCTTACACCAGGTAGTATCGTCGGCTCCTGCCTGGAAGTCGAGATATATCTTATACTCAGGGATGCTGCTGGCCATGAGCTGTCCGTCGCAACTTAGGATATTGCCGCGACCAGGCTTCACGTCCACGCTGTCGCGTTTCAGACGGGCAGCCACGTCAGTCCAGTACTGTTTCTTGGCAGTCATAATATACATGGCCTTGCCAATGACAGCCATACCCAATAATGTCATGACTAACGCAATGGCGAAGTAGCGGGGCATCACTTTATCGCTTCTGAACTTGCTCATATCACTCTCCTTCCTCTGGTATATTT
>JAEEGK010006077.1_pt1 | contig 29071 bp, 27 predicted proteins | sample 8958771 | NCBI WGS metagenome assembly JAEEGK01 (sample SAMN16246547, study PRJNA631951) | gut metagenome | biome: gut microbiome; feature: rumen; material: SC-attached | host: Bos | place: Iran: Karaj | collected 2018-10 | reverse complement strand
CCATAGCTGATTCTATATCCGCTACGGGAGCACTTGTTGAAATGTTTAAACCTATACCGAACTTTGAGAGATTTACATCGGCATCTATGAACTTGGAGAGATAGTCTTTACTGTCATATAACTTTGCAACAAGTCCCTTCAGCATATTTCTTTCGGAATTAAGACGAATTATTATCCAGTCGCTCTCTTCCTCCAGTTTCTTTTCAATCGATGTCATTGTAACCGTTTTTCCGCTCCCTCTTGTTCCTGTCAGCATAAAACACGGATTTTGCACATATTCACCGGTTAATTCAGATGTTATCTCATCGATCACAGCATCTCGGCTTATATATTGCAAAGGCATCTTCCCAAAGTTTATTGCAAAAGGGTTTCGTTCCATATAACCGCCTTTCGTATATACTATTATATACTCTTATATACTTCGTTATTTGTCTATATACTTTTATATACTCTTATATACTTCAATTTAAATTATATACTTTTTTATACTTCTGTCAACGGACATATCTCTGAACTTCCTGTAGAAAATTCGTAAATGATTCATTGTTATGTTATCATTTAATTCGGTCTTGAATCAAGTTTCTCTTATGGCTGTAAAATATACCGAAGAACAATTGAATACTTTTGACAAGTCGTTCGTGATCGAACTTTTACTGGCTGAACAGGAACAGACCGAGAAACTGACACGGGATATTTCTGTTCTTACCGAAAAGATCACCTCTATGGATCAAAAGATGCAGAGCCTTTTGGCGCAGATTGTTCTCTCCAATAAGTACAGGTTCGGCAGGCGCACTGAAAAACTGGATGACGTTAATCAGATGTGCTTTACCGAAGTGGATGGAAATATCGTTTTCTTCAATGAAGCCGAAGCCAATGCCGATCTCTCCGATGAGGATGACGAAGAAGAGATCCTTTCACCTAAAAGAGGCAAAAAGAAAGTCAGTAAACATGAAGAAGATCTCGCGGGTCTTCCCGTTGAAAGGGTAGACCATTATCTCAGTACTGAAGAACTTACCGCAGAATTCGGAGAAAACGGATGGAAGCAGCTTCCCGATACTATCTCGAAGCGTTATAAGTTTGTACCGTTAAAGATCACCGTTGAGGAGCATCATATCGGTGTGTATGCAAGCAAAAAGGATGAAGGAAGGATAATCAGGGCTCCCCATCCCAAGAAACTGTTACGTGAAAGCCTTGTTTCCCCGTCTCTTGCTGCTGGTATCATCAATGCAAAGTATGTAAACGCAACGCCTCTTGCCCGGATAGAATCGGAAATGGCAAGATACGGTCTTTCGATAAGCAGGAAGAACATGGCCAACTGGATGATACGTATCGGTGAAGAATACATCGCACTCTTGTACGATTACCTTCATGAACTCATGTATAATTACCACGTCATACAGGCCGATGAAACACCGGTCCTTGTTAATCGTGACGGACGCAAGGCGGGATCCAAGAGTTACATGTGGGTGTATAGAACAGGGCATATGTACACGGAGCGGCAGATCGTGCTCTATGAATACCAGATGACACGGAACGCTTCACATCCCAGGGAATTCTTAAAGGATTACAGAGGAGTCTGCGTTACTGATGGGTATCAGGTCTATCACACCATTGCAAAAGAGCGCGAAGATCTGATAATAGCCGGATGCTGGGTACATTGCCGTCGCAGGTTTGACGAAGCCTGGGAAACCTCCGGTAAGAACCGATCCAAAGATGCCCTGTCATATATGGCATTGAAACAGATACAAGCCATATATCGAGAGGAGGGCAAGCTTAAGGATGAAACTCCCGAAAACAGGTTAGAGCAGCGACAAGTCGTGATAAAACCGCTTGTTGAGGCCTTGTTTTCGTACCTCAAACAAAACGAGCATAAAGTCCCAAGATCCGGAAAGCTTCATGATGCAGTAACCTATGCTCTGAATCAGGAAAAATACCTCAAGGTCTTTTTGGCGGACGGTGAGGTACCGATCGGCAACAATGCAAGCGAGAGAGCCATCCGTGGTTTCTGTATCGTGAAAAAGAACTGGCAGGTGATCGATACGATCAACGGGGCCAAGACTTCAGCAATGATCTACAGTATAGCGGAAACAGCTAAGGCTAATAATCTTAAGCCGTATGAATACTTTAAGTATATCCTTGATGTAATGCCGGAGCACATGGAAGATCATAACAGGGATTTCCTGAAAGATCTTCTTCCTTGGTCAGAGAATCTTCCAGCGGAGATCAGGAAACCGAAGGCATAAAATGGGCTGCAATAGCGGCCCTTAAAGAATCAAGGTACACACAGTGAAGCATTTACTTATCGACCAAAAAAATTGATCTTTCTAACATAAAAAATCCGTAGGCAGAATGTTCCTACGGATTTTCAATATTATCACAGGATTATTTTGACTTTGTCCAGCATATGCGAACGATATAGAATATAGTATAAAAATATCGGAATCAATGTAGATGCGAAGAAAATATCTGCTCCATAGTATCTAAATTCACGAAATACCAGTGTATAACCAAACGCCACCCACATATGCGTAAAATAGATTATTTCACTAACGTATCTCATATGTTCCCATATTGGATTCTGTGGCAATGTTATTTTACAGGAAGCACTCAATAAAATTCCAGCAATCATAAACTTTAACAAAAAGCCCCATGTATCCCCTGCTAAATATAATGCCCCCAATAATATTAGACCAAGAATTACACTAATCCGCCTACATAATATTTTCTTTTGAGCAATAATCCATCCAACTGCTATATAACCAAATCCAGACAAAATTCTCCCATTTCCAAATATAAATTTGATGCACTTAATTACCATCTCTATTTTTCTATATTCTGAGAAATCAACTGTCGTTAGTACTCCTATACCCCCCCCCATTAAAAATAAGGCCATCATAATCTTAAATATATTTTTATCTTCGATTTTATGTTCAGCCATAATACAAATTGAAGCAATCACAAAAAACACAGACAGTAAATACCAAAGTTGCCATGAGTAAAATTGTTGGCCTATAAAGAGAAATCCTCTTATACAATCGAGTACATATCTTGCAAATGACATATTATTTTCCTTGAATCCAAAAATAGTTATTGGCAGATAAATAATATTCCAAATGACATATAATGAGAGCACTCTCGATAGATACCTCCTACACACCTCCATATTTTTCCTGCATGATATATTCCCATCAATTTTTGAAAACAGAAGAAAACCTGATACTGAGAAAAAATATGGCACTGCCAAACTAGTAATCGTGTCAAATAATCGTTGCACCACAATAGACTGTATGCTATAAAGCGGCTGAGTATGAATAGCGACCACACACACCGCCATTATAAACTTTAATAAATCTATTCCGTAATAGTTTTTCTTTTCTATCATTATCTTTAATAATCACTTTACCTTTCTTATATTCACCATTTTCCAAGCTTTGCATCCCATTCTTCAGGAACAAACGGCATAAAACCACCACAGGGTGAAAACGTCAGTTCTGAGAAGTATACTTTATTGTTTATCTCATATAAATCAACCCGTAGGAATGGATGCCCACTGGATAAAGATTTTGCTATTTTCACCATTTCATCGAATTTTGCAGGCTTTGGAGGAAGAACTTCAAATTCAAGATAGTCAGATCGGCCAAACGGAGCTTTTTCCCAATTCATTGTCAAAAAACTCAACCGAGCAGTTTCATGGTTATCCATTCCATTTGAGACACAGAGATATTTAGGGGCACCATTAAAACAATAAAAATTGTAGTCCGTCAATTCATTACCTGATATATCTTCCATGTATTCCTCAGCAATAATCTGCGGCTTTACATTTTTATACGGCCACTCACGTCCTCCTTTATAGTAGTTCGTTTTCATGGAATTCTCTATTTTCTTTTTTGCTGCCTTTTTATTTAGGTTGTTTTTGTCCTTGCAAACAACCAATCCACCAGAATCGTGTGTACATTTTAGAACAAACTGCGTTGGCAATTCATCAAAATCAATATCATCAAATTGACTCCAAACGCCTAAAGTCGGAATAATATGTTCTTGCCCTATTATACTTGCCACATATTTTTTTGCCAGGAATCTATCTACCATCTCTGTATATTCTGGCTTTTGATCATTCAATTTCAACCATTGAAGTTTTTCATTAAATGTCACAGTATTATTGAGGTCAAGTTCTTTACCAAATTTTCTTTTATAGGCCATTTTCAAGAACGTCTCGTCATCCATTCCATCATAAAATCCCGAAGATATTTTAAGCCAATAAATGTGATTTTTCACTTTATCTATAAACGATTTCATTTTGCTCCTCCTGATTAAAAAACATACAAAATCAGAAAAGCAAAGCATTAATTCCTTATTTACTTGTAGGAAGTTTAATCCATTCCCCCATTTTAATCGCCCATTCTTCTGGTTGAATCGGCGCAAAGCCACTGCAATGGTAAAAGGTCAACTCTCCAACATATAACTTTCCATTCGCACAGTAGAAGTCAACTCTTAAATGGGGCAATCCTTTTGACAATACTGCTGCAATTTTTTTCATTTCATCAAAACGAATCGGTTTTTCAGGTAACACATCCGAATTAGGATCTCGCATTCTAATCGGCAAGTGAGTATAATCCATATCAAAAAAGTCCGTCGTCGGATTTTCTGCTTTGTCTTTCGATATATAAACAATTTTAGGTATTCCACCAAAACAGAAAAACTTATAATCCGTCAAGCACTCTTGCTCACCCGCTTTCGTTGCATCATCTTTAAGAAGAGGCTCTGCAATAATTCGAGGCTTTACATTTTTATATGGCCATTCGCGCCCCCCCCCGAAATAATTAGAATGCAAAGATTTATTGATCTTTTTTCTTGCTTTTTCCCTGTCAAGTTTACTTTTATCTTTACAAATAACCAGACCACCAGAATCATGTGTACATTTCAAGACAAACGCATTCGGAAGTTTTGTAAACTCAATATCATCAAATTTGTCCCAAACACCTAATGTTGGAACCACATACTCTTTACCAATTTTTTGAGCAATATAAGCTTTCGCTTCATATTTATCAACCATCGTTGTATACTCTGGCTTTCGATCATGAAGTTTCAGCCATTGAAGCTTTTCATTAAAGGTCACTGGATTTTTCAAATCTAATTCTTTTCCGAATTTTCTTTTGTAAGCCATTTTCAAGAATGACTCATCATCCATTTTGTCATAAAATCCCCATTCAATCTTTTTCCAATAGATGTGGTTTTCTACTTTGGACACAACAGCTTTAATGTTCATTTTATCTCCTTTTTAATCATCAGCGCTTAACTTTTCTCTTAATTATCATATTTATACAAGCCAAAAACTGATTTCTTTCCGTAATAAAATATATAAGTCCAGTCGTCACAAGTGCTATTATGCTTGCAATTACAGCATACATAATCCACTTACCCCAACTATTCATAATATATTTTCCAACTAACAACTTATATAGTATCACATTAAGAGAAATTACCAACACAACTCTCAATACTCTTAAAACTGATTTTTTGCAGGATATATCTAGAATATGCTTATGTGCGTAATAAATAATATCTGTTGTTCTATAAGCAAAAGAACATATAGTTCCAATCAGCAGACCATACATACCTAATGGTTTAATCAGTAAAATGGAAACCGTAATATTTATTACAGCTTCTAAAATTGCCCGCCATTGCGTTTCTTTGAAATGCCCCGCTGCGTTAATCATTGTCAAGCAAGGAATTCGTATATTATTTGCAAAGCCTATCAGCATAAAAAGGACAGCAAGCTTTACATCCACATAAGGAATATCCGTATATTTCTTCGTGTAAACGCTAACAAAGGGCAAAATCATTGACGCTGAAACGCCATAGACAAATGTTATTATAATATAATAGCCATATTCATACAAATCATAATTTCGTAATAGTGACTCTCTCTTATTTTTACTCATCAGCTGTCCAAAACTCGCTAAAGTTCCAGACGAAAAAATGTTCGTCAACAATTCATACAGTTTTTGAAAGACCAAATTGTAGACAGAGTATATACTAACCTGCACAAGACTTCCAAATAGTGTCAATAACGTAACATCGGTATTATAAACAACCAAACCCGCTAATTGATGAGCCATCGCAGACCATCTTTTTGACAGTGCTGAGTTATCCCTCACGACTTTTTTATCCAATCCCGGATAATTGTTTCGGCAGTATATGGACAAAATCATCATTCTGAAGATAACCATAACCGCAGGGATAGCCATTACAATCACAATACTTGCCTTAGCCCAAATCAAAATTACCTGAAGCCCAACACGAACAAAATACATTAAGGTATCGGCAACAGAAACCACAAACAGCCTCTGATCCGCTTGTAAGAGGACTTTATACTTACCGTATATGAAGCATTCCAGAGTACTACTTGCACCTATCACAATCATCAAAAGAACAATGATTATTGAAGGCAACTGATTTGCCAAAACAAATGGCAAAAAACCCGAAACTATTACTATTGCTATCGTATAAAGCCATCCTGAAACTGTATACAAATGGTCAATAGCGTTCAAAATCTGGTTTAATCTGTATGTATCTTTTTGGGCAAGAGGAGTGTATAAAGCTTGAACTGCCGCCGGTGCCAATCCCGCATTAACAAGTGCCACATAACTCATAATGTTAGAGACCGTCGTTGTATATCCATGTAAACTTGCACCATAGGCATTCAAAATCATGCTCGGCAAAACGAAACCAAATAATGCCGTCACAATTTGGTATGTCCCCATAAGTGCCATATTTAGCATTGATGCCTTTTTTTTGCTTAATGGCTTGCTCATTTTATAATCCTCTCATTGCTTCCTCTAAATACCTTTTGAACAATGGAAGTACTTTCTCTAAATTAAAAACCTGTGATCTTTCTATTGCACATTTTCCCATCTGCCTTTTCCGTTCAGGTTGTTTTAATAATTCCACAACTTTTTGGGCAAATGCATCTGTATCAAATTTATTTATAAGGTATCCATCGACTGAGTTCCTAATTATTTCGTCCGGCCCATAATTGTGAAATGCTACTACCGGGACGCCACAGGACATAGCCTCTAATATTGTCATTCCAAATCCTTCCCATCGAGAAGTTTGAACCATTACAGATGCTTTACTATAAAATTGATAAACATTATCAGTTATTCCAACCAGATTAGCAATTTTCCCCAATTCAGCCTCTTCTAGCTCTTTTTTTAACCAATTATTTGATGGCCCATCTCCAATAATATCTACCGTCAACTCAGGGATCTCTTCTGAGATTCTCTTTAACACTTCAACTAAATAGTCCAATCCCTTGTGTTCTCTTTCAAGCCTTCCAGCAAATACAACATGACCTTTTTCATACGTTGTTCTAACACCATCATTTTGAGGAAGAGGATTATATAGCACTTTACTATTTATTCCCAAATTACTGTCAAATTCTCTTTTATCAGACTTTGTCAAAACCCAAATACCATCCAACGCTGAATAGCATTTCTTTACATATTTCATTAATCCATATCCCGTTGCTCCTCTTTTTTCAAAGTATGAGTCGTATGTACTATGTTGCCAGCCAATAGTTTTTGCTGTTATATTTTCCTTGATCTCACCAAGAAGCAAACTATATTCAACACCAGCACCAATAATAATATCAAATTTTTCCGTATTAAAAAACTCAATATAATTCTTCTTCTCCAATGCCGCGATTCGATTATTTAAAACAAAGGGCAAGAACATATCGCTGTCTAAGAATCCAATTCTTTTGTTTAGTGCAAAAATATACCTTACAGGCTTATGTTCTCGATTCACAGACAATTCATCCAGATTTCTCAACTTGATTCGTTCATCAATTTTGAAAAGTTTTTTCCCTCTCATCTTAAAAGGCATTACAATGGTTATGCTGTAACTATCGTCATTTACTAGTTCATTTAAAATTGTAGTCACAACGCGCTGGATTCCTCCTAGCGTGTATAGATTTTGTACCAGAATACATAACTTCATTCTCGTTTCCTCTTAACAAATAACTAAGATTTAAAAGCAAAAACACTGAAACACAATAGAGTAGCATTTGATCAGATTGCGTTGTGATTCCGTTATAGCTATTGACATCCAGAACTAATATTAAGAAGACAATAAATACTTTAATATTTTTATTTTTTAATATCTTAATTGCTGGAATTGCAAACAAAACGACACACATCAATACGGAAAACCATACGCCAAATAGATATGCCCACCTTAATGGTGGGTACTCCAACGCAGCAATCATTCTCTCTGAAAGATTCATTCCTGCATGTCCTATCAGTAAATTAAATCTTAACATTCCGCCTTGAATAACGCGCAACAATGCCGTATTTCTTCCCGTTGTAATATCTCCAGATTCAAATCCTGCTATAAATCTTCCAATAACAGTATCTAACAAACCGTATCCGTAGGCCCAGTAAACTGCCGCTGCTACAATTATAAAATATTTCAAGCCTTTTTTATTTACGTATAACAGAGCAAACTCTATCGCAATCAAAACAAGCCCCGTTTTTCCGCCACACATTCCTATTCCTATTACACTAATAAGTGAGTAATACACAGTGTAAAATATAGATTTTTTTTCAATACAATAATTCACCAATGTATTAAACGAAAATGTTAATATCATAATCTCTGTGGTTAGCAGTGGATGTCCAAAGTAAGATACCATTCTACCTTGTCGAATAGATTCTATAAGAGAAGCTGCATTTGTAAATATTGCAATACTGTTTCCTATACCAACCCCCAAAAACATATCCATTAGTCCACATATTACAACAATAGTGGATGCTACTGTAAGTAACCTTGAAAACAATTTTGTGTAACAAATGATATCGTCATCATCCACTACAGAATATAAAATGTAAATAGGAAGAATTGTTGCGTAAATATATTTAACTTCTGATGTAGCTGTGAACTCTGGCAGCATCAAACTTTCCATAACAAAAAGAGCAACTAGTAATACAATCCATATCGGATTTGCAACTCCTAGTTTTCCATTTTTTGAAACACTTACTTTTCCACCATTATAATATCTCTTTGTCAATAATATTATACCCAACCAAGAGGCAACATTTATTAATGCCCATTCTGAATGGAGTACACTTGTTCTTATCGTGCTCGGCATAAACAGAAGCCCAATGCAAATTAGAAAGAATGGGAATTTTTGTTTTATATCGGATATTTTAACCTTCATTTCACTTCATTTCTCCATATTTATATAAGATTGAGCCACTGTTTAGAAATTTCAGACATGTCCAATTGCTTTCTAATTTTCACCGCTCCAAGAGATATTCTCCTTGCATAATTTCTATTAGCTACAATTTCATTCATTGCTTCCACTAACTGTTTTTTATCATTCATAGGAATTAATATTCCATCGACTCCTGTATGTACAAACATCTTTGCCCCTCCTATTGGGCAATCAGTCACAATAGTCGGGACACCCATTCCTAATGCCTCTAGCATTGAATTAGAAATTCCCTCGTGGTTTGATGTTGAAACATACATAGCTGCTTTATTGATTTCTTCAGGCAAATCAGATGCAAATCCAGGAAGCTTTACATACTCCTCTAATCCAAGTTCCTGAATTTGCATTTCATAGTTTCTTCTTAATGCTCCCTCTCCGTATATTGTAAGCGTATATTCCGGAAATCTTTCATGAAAAGCCGCAAACCCATCTATTAATAGCGCAAAATTTTTTTCTTCGGAAAAACGCCCAGCAGCAACAATTCGTTTTTCGCGTTCTCCCTCATACATTCCTGGGAGTTTTGCAGTATCCAGCGGATTCGGAATAATTGAACTTTTCTTTTGAATCTTTTCGGAATAATATGACTGTGCATCTGGAGTTTGAAAAACCATCCAATCGGCCAAAGAATATAAACAGCATTTTCTCATGAAAAAATCCCCAATTTTATCCTTCCACGGCAAATTGTTAAATTTAGCACGCGGATCGGCTCTTTCAGACATGATTACTTTTTTTCTTAACCCAATATTTGCAATCATTGTATATAACGAAATAATGGGAAGGAACGGAATCACTACTTCTGCCGCTGATTCTTTCATCACCCGATGCAGCTTTTTTATGCGTTTTATAGTTGCTAGTTTTCCGTCATCTGTGAATTGAACTATTTTGACTTTATCAGACACCGGATATACGATTTTCTTTGGTCTTAGAACCACAAGCGTAACGTCTGCTCCAAGCTCTGCACAGCCCGATGCTAATATTGACATTACCTTTTCTGCCCCACCGTCAGCCAATGAGCCAGTAACAAAAATCACGCTTTTTATCACCTTGTTTTAGTCCTCCCTCTCTTTATTTTGAGGCTACATACCTCAAAATATCTTCTGTGTTTCTCCCAAAGGGGCCACATCCATGAGCCATTTGAGAAATCCATATTCCTTGCCCTCTCGTATTTGCTTCTATCAGAACAAACTCTCCGTTTTGATCGACTGTTAAATCCCACGAAATAATTCCGAGCTGCGGGGCATTCAGATGTAGCTTCTTCGCTGTTTTGATAAGTTCTGGCACAAAACTTAGTTTATACCCCTTAAATACAGCATGTGTATCAGGATGTTCTTTATATCTTTTCCCAAATTCTGTAAACGCCTCATCATTCAGTTCACCCGAATCATTTACACCGATAAACATTCCGCCAGCATGAGCATTATCCAAATAGCTACCGCCTTGTCCTATTCTTAATGCAAGCGGCACATGGAAAACTTCACCATTCCAAAGATATGTAATAACTCTAAATGTATTGACTGCTCCTGCATACAACACAGCAAGTTGTTCATTTTGAGCAATACATTCCTGCACTATATATGTACCCTTTTTCTTTGCTTTCTCTTGCAAATTGTTCTTTATTGATTCTGCCCCTTTTATCTTCTCAACACCAACACCTGATGATGTATCCTGAACAGGTTTAATTATTGCCTCTGTTACCCCCCCCACATTAAAATTGTCACTTTTTAAATCCACAATATTTTTTTCTTCATCAAAGCAAATGCCATCGCATACTGAATAATATGTACGCGGCGTTCTAACGTGCTCTACGCCCACACAAAACAATGGAAGCAATAGTTTATCATCAAGAACATAGCGATAATCCATCGGATTCAGTTTTGGCTCTAACACACTTGAAAAAAGATATTCTGGAAAATAGTTTTCATCAAATTTTCCTGTAAAAGATTGATACAACCTATGCCAATCATATTTAATCTTTTTGCCATAAGTAGAAACAAATAATGTATCAATTTTATTCTCTTCTGCTTTCGTCAAGTGTACTGTTTCGATTAAGTTCTGTCGCCTAGGATCATTGATTTTCTTCATTTCTCCATGAAGTTGACCCATACTGTAGCTTCTCTCTATGAAGTCTTTCATCACCTTACGGCTGCTATTTAATACACCCATCATCTAACCTCCGGCAATTCAATCCAACTGCCGAATTTGTAATCCCACTCTTCCGGCTCAAACGGCATCAATCCGCTCCAATGGAAAAATGTCATCTCGCCAAAAAGAATTTTTCCATTGACATTGTACAAATCTACCCGCACTTCTGGCATTCCCTTTGAAAGTATGCCCGCAATGCGAAGCATCTCGTCGAAATTCGTCGGCTTCTTTATCTCTTTATCAGCATTAGGATGACCATTGGTAAAGGGCAGATGGTGAAACTCTGTGTCAAAGAAATCAAATTTAGTATCTGTTCCACGATCAGTTGCAATAAACATTGCTTTCGGCTTGCCATCAAAGCAGAAAATCTTATAGTCTTTTAATTCGTAGCCAGATTCGTCCACCGTATATTCCTCTGCGATAATTCTAGGCTTGACATCTTTATACGGCCACTCTCTATGATTGAGAAAGTAATTTCTTTTAAGACAATGTTCAATTTTCTTTCGTGCCTGTTTTAAGTCCAATGTTGATTTGTCTTTGCAAATAATCAAACCACCAGAATCATGTGTACACTTCAAAACAAATTGATTGGGAAGTTTGTCAAAGTCAATTTCGTTAAAGTGATTCCATACACCAAGACATGGAATCAGGTGTTCCCTTCCAATTCGTTCTTCAATAAACTTCCGTACTTCATATTTATCGACAAGTTGGGTGTAAAGAGGATTTCTGTCATAAATCTTCAGCCATTGCAACTTTTCACTATATGTTTGAGGATTATCGAAGTTACACTCTTTACCCATCAGATACTTAAATAAAATTTTGAGATATTTTTTATCAGCTTCAGGACTACCTTGCAGAATATGTCCCAAAGCATAAATGCTATATAATTTCCACTCAGAAAGTTTCATTTTATTTTCCGCCCTTATCCATCAATTTCAAATACAAATTTTGATACCGTTTACTCATACCCTCTGCCGTGAAATTTTCCATAACGGCGGTATAACTTCTCTCGCCCATTTCAAGCAGATTCTCATCCACCATCTGATCCATCAAGGCTGAAAGCTGCTCCACATTTCCAAGTTTATAGGAATGGCCACACTGAGGGTCTGCTTCCAAAACCTCCATGTGCTGCGGAATGTCCGATAGAAGTACAGGTAGCCCGCAAGCCATCGCTTCCAAAACACCATTAGGCAGTCCTTCGGATTTGCTTGTTGCCAAGTAAACATCAGAAGCATGGAGATATTCATTTACGTTGGACACCTTACCCCGGAACAAAATATTTGTATTCTTAGAAAACTCGTCTTTCAGTGCTTCAAAATTCGTTCCATCACCAAGCAAAAGCAAAACCGCATCCGCATCTTTCTTCATCGCCATGAAAGCCGTAATTGCTTCTCTTTGATTTTTTCTGTCGATAAATCCACCGCTATACACATAGATGACTTTTCCTAACGGCAAATCAAGTTTTCTCCGCACATCATCTATTTCGTCACAGTTTCTTTTTGTATATTGGCTCACATCCACGCCGTTGCGGATATACGGAATCTCCATATTCTGACGGCTTCTATACATTTTTGTCAAACTTTCGGAACACGTCACGAAAGGTTCGCCTGCTGCCATACGTTTCTTAATCAAATTCAAATCGAGAAAGGCCATAACTGTTCCGGGAATTTTCCCATAGTAGTCAGGATAATCCTCATAGCAATAATTTCTGAGTGTGACAAAGTGAATTGCTCTCTTATAGCCGAGCGTCATTCTGTACGGCGGCATACCGACACCCTGCACAATATCCGGTTGCAACTGCTCTAAAAGTTGTCCAACCTCTTTCTTTCCAAAGAGAACAGACTTTTTCTTGCTCATGTTTGCAGACAGTACGGGGATACCCAGCTTTTTATACTCATCAATCATTGAATTGTCTGCATCTTCCGGCCACACAGTTACCAGGCTAGGCTCAAAGACCCCTTTGTCCATGTTTCGAATAATATTCAGTGTCTGTTTGATTGGGCCATTCTTTTTACAATTTGTTTCTACAAAGGTAACTTTGATTTTCCCCACTCTTACTTCCTCATTTCTTTTTTGCTTTATATGAATACACCAATTTAAAAATTCTGATATCATCAATAAAATACCGTCGGAACATTCTTTTAGGCTCTTGCAAGAAACGGTAAAACCATTCAAGACCCACATTTTGCATCCATAATGGTGCTCGCTTTACTCCACCCGCCATAAAATCAACACACCCACCCATGGTAATTGATACTGGAACTTGGTATTTATCTTTATTATGATATATGAATTTTTCTTGTTTCGGACAGCCCAGAAATACAATCAAAATATCAGCATTACTTTCTTTGATTCTTCTATTAGCTTCCTCTAGCTTAATTTCATCTCTTTCAAATCCAAACGGAGGTGAATACGAATCTACAATATTTAATTTGGGCAGCTTTCTTTTAATATTCTCTGTTGCCTTTGACAAAACATCTTCTTTGCCGCCAAATAAAAACACTTTGTAATCTTTTTCGATTGCTAAATCAAAAACATCCCAAACAAAATCCGTCATACATACGCGTTCTTTAATTGGCTTTCCCAAATAACGTGAGAGTTTGACTACAATTTGACCATCTGTTAGAATCAGATCTGCCTTGTTGCAGATTTCTTTCAATTCTTCATCATCCTGCATTTTTACCACGATATCTGAATTCGGTGTTACAACATAGTGACATCCAACATCCTGGATCAGGCCATCTACCGCTTTCTTTGCTTCAGAGGCCGTCAGATTATCAACATATGTATTCAAAAATTTAATTCTATTCGTATTGACTCCCACTATTCTCTCCTCACTATCTTTCAATGACTTAAGACATACATCATCATGTGATCCAACATCATATGAATATCCTCAGAAATCTGCATATCATTGATATTTACATGGATATTATAATCTGCCATTTCTTTCATTTTTCCGCCGGAATAACCAACGATTGCAATCGTTGTACCACCGATGCTCTTTGCATACTCCATTGCGTTGACAACATTCTTGGAATTACCAGACCCAGAAATACCGATTAAGATGTCTCCACTCTTCATTTTATTCTTGAGTGGAAATCTGAATACTTCTTCATAACCAATATCATTTGCAACCGCCATTAATGTCGGAACATTGTCATTCAAGCATTCGAAATTGTATTTGTCATTCTGGTTTTCACTTACGCCCTTATTAAAGTCACAGCAGTAATGGCTTGCTGTTGCAGCCGATCCACCATTACCACAAATGAAGATTCTCTTTCCATGCAAACGTGCATCTTCCAAAACATTCATAACCTGATTCACTGAATTCAAATCAAGGCTATTAAGCACTGCAATCTCTCGCTCACGATATGCGTTAAGCTCATTAATATAATCCATTTGTAAAACTCACTTTCTATTATTTGCTTTTCAAAATATAATCAGCCGCTTCCAACAGGTTCTCTTTAACCGCAGTTGGTATGGCATCATACTTTCCATCTTGTCCTGCCTCTCCTGTTTTAACAAGAACTGTTCTCATTCCTGCATTGATTCCAGTCTGAATATCCATCGTTGTATCTCCGACGTACCAAGATTGAGTTAGGTCGATATTATACTTAACTGCTGCCCTCTGAAGCATTCCAATCTTGGGCTTTCGACAATCACAATCGATTTTTAACTCGGAAATTTCTCCTTTATACCCCTTGTGTGGGTGATGTGGGCAAAAGAACACATCATTTAGAAATGCACCTTCTTTTCCGAGGTCTGTTTCCATCTTCTTGTGAATGTTATCAAGTTCTTCAAAAGTACATTCGCCCCTTGCAATAACTGGTTGGTTTGTTGCGACAATTACCAGGTAAGGCGATTGATTCAACATTTTTATACCTTCAGCCACCCCTTGAATAAGCTCAAATTCGTCAACGCTCTGCAAAAAGCCCTTATGAACATTAATTGTTCCGTCTCTATCAAGAAATATCGCTTTTTGTTTATTTATTAAACACTTAGCATCCCAGATTCCGTCAAGTTGCTCTTTGCATACCGTTGCAAAGCGATCCGGTGTCCCAGCATCTTTAACATACTCAGGTGTGTTATATGCAAAGACTAGTCCATTTTTCATTAACGGCTCTACTAGCTGCGACTCGTAATCCAACTTTTCTTCTTCTCTTATTTGCTCCAACAAGCTACCTTTGAAAATCGAAAGTCCAGCATTTACACAATTTTTATAGTTATAGTTTCTTAAATTATTTTTAGAATTGATTCCTGTCACCCTGTCATCACTATCTACAATAAGAAGATCCGAATCATATGGATGCGCATTTGGGTGTGCCAAAAGTGTTACCACTCCGTTCTTTTTTTCGTGAAAAGAAATGAAGCGATTCCAATCAAGTTCAAACATTACATCGCCAAAAACAAGAATAACATCTTTGTCTTTTGCATACTTCTTCACATGGTACAATGCACCTGCTGATCCCAGTGGAATACTTTCCCGAATATATTTTATGCTAACGTCCCATTTAGAGCCGTCCAAGAAGTATTCTTCAATTTTCTCACCCAGATGACCGATGATTAATATAAACTCTTTTATTCCGTACTCTCTCAACTGGAGGATCTGCCACTCTATCATAGGCCTTCCGTTAACCAATAAAAGCGGCTTTGGAATTTCATCATGCGTCAATTCACGCATTCGTGTTCCTTTTCCTCCTGCCTGAACAACGGCAATATACTGTCTTTCCATCTTTCTCCTTACATGCCAGCTTCTACTGCATCTTTAACAGTCTGTCTTACTGCTTCATCAGAAGTATGTTTCGGCTTCCATCCTGTAGCGAGAACCTTAGAAATGTCATAGCTAAATCTAGGCACATCACCTTTCCAGCCTCTGTCACCGCCTGTATACTCAAACTTAACATCAGATAGTCCCAAAACGTCTACAACAATTTCAGCAATATGTGTTACTGTTGTTCCTTCACTTTCAACGCTGATGTTGTACACATCCTCTCCCGGCTTGAAATCTTCCGTCAGCTTTACAATTGCATCTACAAGATCAAGTACATAAATATACGGTTTGCACTGTGTACCATTGCCCAGAATTTCCAGAGAATGAGGATTCTTTCTCAGTTTCCTGATAAAGTCAAAAACAGCACCATGTGTCAGTCTCGGTCCAATTACATTCGGGAATCTGAAAATGACAACACTCATGTCGCACATTGAAACATAGGAAGAAATTAATGCTTCAGAAGCCAGTTTTGCTCCACCATAATAAGAAACAGGCTTAATTCCTCCAGTTGTCTCCGTCAACTTTACATCCAGCATTTCTCCGTAAACTGCAGACGTTGATGCAAAAAACATGTTCTTAACATTATGTTTGCGCATTCCCTCAAGGATTGCTCTTGTAGTAAGAAGTGTGTCATTAAAATCAATCGATGGTTCCTTACCACCCTTCTGAATATCCGAGTTTGCTGCCATGTGGTATACTGCATCAATCTCATTTTCCCCAAGGATTTTATCCACGTTGCTCTGATTCGCCAACTCCATCTCGTAAAACTTAAAGTTAGGATTGTTCATCAGATGCTCAATGTTCTGTTTTCCCATAATCAGCTTATCTGCAACAATAACCTTATTTCCCTTTTTCAAAAGTGCATCACACAAATGACTGCCAATAAAACCAGCACCACCAGCAACCAAAATATTCATATTATAATATCCTCCATCTTTTTAATCTGAGCAGGAGCTCCAACAGCCATGCAATTATCTGGTATATCTGTTAACACAACTGAATTAGCCCCTATTTTAACGTTATTTCCTACTCTAACATTTCCGAGAATGCACGCTCCTGCACCAATCATTACATTATCTCCTATAATTGGTGCTGAGTATTTTTCACCATTTGCTTTTGCACCCAATGTAGCATTTTGGAAGATTGTAACATTATTTCCAATCACCACCTCTGGTCCGATAACTACACCCAAGCCCTGATGCGGCAATTTTAAGTTACTACCAATTGATATATTAAAAGCAATATCACAGCTATAAATGATTCTATTAACATTCTTTAATATTTGTGCTACCCCCACCCACTTCCGAAGACGAGAATAGCACCTATTTGATAAATATACTAATCTACTTGCACTCATAATCTTTATATAAAATCTCTATCTGTCATCACAATAGACGCACCAGAATTGTCCATTTCAAACTCCATCTCTCGCAAATGAGAGAGCGCTATTCTTACGGCATTGTGTTTTGCTTCCGGAACATAAAAAAGCATAAAGCCCGCACCGCCTGCGCCGAGTAATTTCCCGCCTGTTGCTCCTGCCTTCATTGCGAGTTCATATGTCTCATCGATGAGCGGATTTGAAATTCCAGAAGCCAAGGAGCGTTTCAACATCCAGTTTTCGTGTAACAGTTCTCCCATTGCGTCTACACTATTGTTTTGCAACTCGTTTTTTAAAGTTCTTGTAATATCACACATCTTTTTCTGAACCGCTGCTTTATCAACCGTTTGAACATTTTTTGATTGCTCTTTTAAAATGGCAGAGGCAGAATGTGTTCCTCCAAGGTAGAACATCATTAAATTGTTTTCCAATTTAGAATAGTTTTCTGGCTTCATGATAATAGGTTCGACATTTACAAATCCATTCGGCATAAACTCATAGAACTTAAGTCCACCAAATGCGGCTGCAAACTGGTCTTGTTTTCCAATAGGTTCACCAAGTTTTTCGATTTCGACTGCGCATGCATCCTTTGCAAGTTTATATTTAGACACATACTGACCCGTATAGGTATTCAGAAGTTGTAACAAGGCAACTGTAAATGTACTAGATGAACCCAGACCAGTTCCTGCCGGGATATCAGCCATTGAAGACAACTCGACACCTTTCAAACAAAAATCCGAAAGGCACTGCTTAAAAATGCGATGCTCAATCTCCGAATAATCATGAACAATTTCTGTTTTAGAATATTTCAATACAATCTGATCTTTTTCAAAATAGTTATGAATGGTCAGATACATATACTTTCGGATTGTAGTACTTAATACACATCCACCATATTTCTCGTAGAAACTTGGAAGATCACTTCCGCCGCCACAAAAACTAACACGAAACGGTGCTCTTGTAATAATCATTTGTTTTCTCCAGTCTATCATCAATCTCTCTGGAAAATATCTCTCGTGTAAACTTTTTCTTTTACATCATCCAGACACTTGTCATAGCGGTTTGCGATGATGGCCTGACTCTTTTTCTTGAACTCATCCAAGTCATTTACCACTACTGAACCAAAGAACTTCTCGCCATCTTTCAGAGTCGGCTCGTAGATGATCACAGTTGCACCTTTTGCCTTGATGCGCTTCATGACACCCTGAATGGAGCTCTGGCGGAAGTTATCACTGTTACTCTTCATCGTCAGGCGGTAAACGCCAACTACAACTTCTTTTTCTTTGCTCTCATCCCAGCTGTCATTTGCTTCATAAGCACCAGCAATTTCCAGCACACGGTCGGCGATGAAATCTTTACGAGTTCGGTTACTCTCGACAATGGCTTCAATCAGGTTCTCCGGTACATCGGCATAATTTGCAAGCAGCTGTTTAGTGTCCTTGGGCAGGCAGTACCCGCCGTAGCCGAAGCTGGGATTGTTGTAATGAGTACCGATACGCGGATCAAGGCAAACGCCGTTGATAATCTGCTGAGTATTCAGCCCCTTCATCTCTGCATAGGTATCCAATTCATTGAAGTAGCTAACACGCAGAGCCAGATAGGTGTTGGCGAACAGCTTAACTGCTTCTGCTTCGGTAAAGCCCATGAACAGAGTGTCAATGTCTTCCTTGATTGCACCTTCCTGAAGCAATTCAGCAAAAGTATGTGCCGCTTTTACAAGACGAGCGTTTTCTACATCCGTACCGACGATGATACGAGAGGGATAAAGGTTATCGTACAGAGCCTTGCTCTCTCGCAGGAACTCCGGGCTGAAGATAATATTGTCGCAGTGATATTTTTCGCGGACACTTGCTGTGAAGCCAACAGGAATCGTGGACTTAATTACCATGATTGCTTCCGGGTTATACTCAATCACCAACTTGATAACAGCTTCAACCGCAGAAGTATCAAAGAAATTTTTCTTACTGTCATAGTTGGTAGGAGCCGCAATAACAACAAAGTCAGCGTCAGAGTATGCGTCTTTTGCGTCCAGCGTTGCGGTCAAATCCAGTTCTTTCTCTGCCAGATACTTTTCAATGTACTCATCCTGAATCGGAGACTTTTTGTTATTGATCAGCTCTACTTTCTCAGAAATGATATCTACTGCCGTCACCTTGTGATGCTGAGACAGCAACGTAGCAATGGAAAGCCCAACATAACCAGTACCAGCCACTGCAATCTTTAAATCCTTAAACTCTCTCATGATATTTATCTCCTCTATTTGTAATCAGCAAAGTGCCAATATAAAACTTTCCTTATTTATAAAACTCAGCGTACCACTCAGCGAAGTTCCTCAGACCAGTCCGCAGACTTGTGCTCGGCTTGTATCCGAAGTCACGCTCCAGTGCGCTGGTATCTGCATAGGTCACAGGCACATCACCCGGCTGCATCGGAACAAGTTCCTTGTGTGCCTCGAAGTCATACTCTTCCGGCAGAACTTTTGCTCTTACTAACTCCTCACTCAGAATCTGCACGAAGTCCAGCAGATTCTCCGGATTCTGATTGCCAATGTTGTAAACTGCATACGGCGGAATCGGCAGCCCATCTTCACCGTTCTTCTTGTCCGGTGCTTTCTTCATCACACGGACAACACCCTCAACGATGTCATCCACATAAGTAAAATCACGCTTGCAATTGCCGTAATTGAAGATTTTGATAGTTTCGCCCTTCACCAGCTTGTTGGTGAATCCGAAGTAGGCCATGTCCGGGCGACCTGCAGGACCATACACGGTGAAGAAGCGCAGTCCAGTGGACGGAATATTATAGAGCTTCGAGTAGGCATGTGCCATCAGCTCATTAGATTTCTTAGTGGCTGCATACAAAGACACCGGGTTATCTACCTTGTCGTCGGTGCTGTATGGAACCTTCTTGTTGGAACCGTAGACGGAGGAAGAAGAAGCATACACCAGGTGCTCTAGACTCTCGCAATGGCGGCATGCTTCGAGGATATTGAAAAAGCCGACCAAGTTAGATTCCACATAGGCATCCGGGTTGGTGATGGAGTAACGCACACCAGCCTGTGCTGCAAGGTTGACGACCACAGACGGCTTGTACTTCTCGAACAGCTCTGTGATTAGCTCCTTGTCGGCGATGTTGCCTTTGACAAAGGTAAATGTGGGATACTTGGCCAGCTCGTTCAGGCGGAACTCTTTGAGTGCCACGTCGTAGTAAGCATTCATGTTGTCGATGCCGATGACCGTAGCAGAAGGAGCCTCCTGATAAATTCGTTTCACAAGGTTGGAGCCTATGAAACCGGCTGCACCTGTGACTAAAATCGTTTTATTATCTAAAGTAACTGTGCTCATATGTATTCCTCCATTTTTGTTAACTTCCTAATCTATACACACATCCGCTCATCGCAGATAGTATTTCTTTTTCCTCATGCCGCTCACACGGCTAAGTGTTTCCTTATGCTGTCGTATCCAATTACCCCAGCAATCATGTTTCTACTTCATAAAACATCCGTTGAGTACACTTGTCTCTATTTCTCTATATCCGAAGTGTTGCTTTATATAATCGAACCCCGTATACCCTGCAATGACGTTTTTTCTAAGTGTTGGATTGTTGAATTGAACCCTGTCGGTGCATGAGTTTTGTTAAAACTGTATATATTACCCAGTCCATTTCTAGCCATTCATTATTCATCATGAACAAATCCCTCATCTCCACCCGAAAAACCATTAACAAAAATTCATAGGTTAGCCACATCACTCCAAACTCTCTAAAAAACCACTACACTGTAGCTTCCTTAGCATCAAGCGTAGCGGTCATTCTCAGTTCTTTTTCTGCAAGATACTTCTTAAAGTGATCATCCTGTATCAGCGACTTCCTATTATTGTCCGGCTCAAACCGTTCCTTCATAAAGCACTTTATCCCCGACAGACACTCTTTCCACGCCCGGCTTTTTGTTTTTGTTGAAGTTGAAGCTGAGCATATACCCTGTGGTAAGGCCGAAATAATCGAGGTAATCACTGATCTGCTTTTCGCCCTTTTCATTATACCTGTCGCCGTGCCAGATCTTAAGTTCGATAACATATCTTCTTCCAAGATAATGAATGATTACATCCATTCGTCTCTGGTCACGGGTCTGTTCTTCTATGGTATAGGTTCCGGTCCCGTTGATTATGGGAGCCAGATATGTAATGAACCTTTCTCTGCCTTCTTCCTCAAGGAACTTATCTGTTTTGTCCCTGTGAATACGATTATGTTCCGCAATAAAATGTTCCATGATCGTTCTGACATCCAAATTGCCGTCCTCGTCAATAAATATTGACTTATTGGCAGCCGCAGAACGCCTCATGTCTTCATTCTTGTTGCTTTCGCCGATGAAATGCGTATACAAAAGCATTTCAAAAATACGGTTAGAAACAGCAACAGTATTATGGTTGTTACGAATGAAGCCATACATATTAAGTTGCTGCTGCTGTTCATCATAGGTAAGCCACGGGTAAGTCTCTCCGTTAAGAAGAATTTTCTGCAATCTTTTCTTAATCTCAGGATTATTGGTCAATTTGGCGAACAAAGATTCAAATAAAGCATTTCTTTCGGAAAGAAGCACCTTTACCGTTTCGTCAACACCGTACAGGCTCCAGGCTTCGGCAAGAGTCTTGAAATGTTCGGGAACCATATTTGTGTCTATGATCTCACAGATCCTGCTGACTAAAAAAGGATAGCCGTTCGTGTATTCCCTGATGGATCTTGCAATCGCTACCGTGTCCATCCCCGTGTTATGATCTGCTTCATATTCATCCAGCATCCCTTTAATACCGGATTCGGAAAGGCTCATGTCAATGTCAAAGTCTGTAGCAATGTTCCACGGGCTGTTGACCTTATGCAGGTCCTCCTCCCTGATCTTGTTCTTTAAATGTCGGATATCGGTAACGCCGGCAAGTATAACTGATTGAAATGTCGAATAATCGTTTCTCTTTTCTCTCTCCAAATATTGAAGACGAAGCTGAGCCAAAAAATCAAGAAACACCTGATTATTGGTGGCACTGTCTACTTCATCTATTATAAGAACAGTAGGTTTTTCATTCTCCTTGCACCATCTTCGAAGTATTCTGAACAATTCATCCAGCTTTGTTTCCTGAGTATTCTTATTGTTCAGATCCCGCAGCTCATTAACTATACCATCCGGGATTGAAAGATCATTAAATTCTTTTTCATCCAGCAACAGTCTTGCTATTCCCTGAGCGAAGGAACCTCCCGTTGCAAAAACATCACAACCGATTCCCTGAAAGTCCAGCGAAATGACTGTCTTTTCATTCTTTAGAACATAACTCAGAGCATTAATTGTCGTCGTCTTCCCGTATTGCCTTGCTCTGTTGATTATAAAATATTTTCCATTGTCAACAAGCTTTTTAATTTCTTTTACACGCTCGGCCAAATCAACCATGTAATGCTTCGTCGGAATACAAACTCCTGTTGTATTAAAGCATTTCATAATCTTCTCCTCCCTTCATGTAAAATCAATATTACAACATTTATTCCCTCTGTTCAACCATTCTTTACACCGCTCCGTCTCTCTTCAGCATTCCAAGCACTGTCTTCCCAAGGATCTTGATGTCTCCTCTGATACTGAAGTTTGCGATGTACTTCGTGTCCAGCTTCACCACTTCCTCGAAGTCCATGACGTTGCTGCGGCCGCTGGTCTGCCAGAGGCCGGTGATGCCGGGCTGCATGGTAAGGCGGGCACGATGATGATAGTCGTACTTCTCCCACTCATCCAGCGTCGGAGGTCTGGTTCCGACTAAACTCATGTCTCCCTTAAGCACATTAAAGAACTGGGGGAATTCATCCAGGCTGGTCTTTCTGATAAACTGCCCTATCCCGGTCTTCTTCGTACCGTTAGGAAGGATCCTGTTTCCTATGATCCTGGGATCAAAGTCCATCTTGAACATGAACCCGTCTTTACTCTTGTTCTCTGATTCGTATCTCTTTTTGATCTCGTCCGCATCCACTCTCATGCTTCTGAGTTTGTAAAACTTAAATTTCTTTCCGTTTCTTCCGACTCTTATCTGCTTGAAGATGATGGGACCCGGAGACTGTATGTAGATAATTGGGCCGATGAACAGGATAATAAGTCCCGCAAAGAAACATCCCACTATTCCGCCTATAATGTCTATAAATCTCTTTATTACCATCTGGTTAAAGGTAACTGAAACGTATCCTGTAGTAAGCACTTTCTTTCCGCCTATCATGGACACGCTGACCCTTTTGTTTTCTATATCATCTATGGCGAGCACCGTATGAACAGTGATGTTCATTTCGGAGCAGGTGTTAAAGAAGTTCTGAGACAGTGTCTCACCCTTGGGAAGATGCACCATCACACTGTCCACCCAGTTGCCCTTTATATAGTCGGTAGCTCCTGCGAGGTCCGACACCACTTTAACTCCGTTTATCTCTTCATCTACTTTGCCGTCCACCAGACTCACACCGACAAGTCTGTATCTGGATACATCCTCTTCCAGGATCTTGTTTACCACGTCCTCTGCATGTTCTCTGTCTGTTACAAGTAGCAAAGCAAGGCCGTAGTTCCTGCCCTTTATAAAATATTTAAGTACCACCTTTTTCCACAGAACTCTTTCTATGAACATCATGGGGCAGAGCACCACTTCCATTACATAAAGCATGAGCCGTGGCATTTTTTCAGCCTCATGAAAAGCGTAGAGTACGAAAATAGATCCTATGAGTGAAAGTGTACATAGGACAAGCACTGATATTAATTCATCGAATAAGCTTCTTCTTAAAATCTTGGAATGTAATCTCAGAATAAACGAGAGTGATATCTGAAATATGGCATAAATGAGCATGAATTCCGGATAACGAAAATCAAAGCCTATGGACATCATGGCCGGAAAGCGTACAAAGTACGCTGTTACGTAAGCCACGTATGCACAGATCAGATCAAGAAAGATAAAATCTAGATGCTTGAAAGCACTCTTTTGTTTAGCGACCTCTGTAGTCATCTTCCTACCCTACCCCTAATATAGAATGAAAGTTTAACAAAAGTTTTTCGAAAAAAATCCGGGGCTTAAATAGCCCCGGAAACTATTTACATTATTATTGCCGGTTATCTTTTCTTGGTGGCAGGCTTTTTCTTGCTGCCCAGAGCAAAAACAACTGCGATAGCAGCTACACCGATAAGAGTGATGGCTACTACTACATAGAAGTTAACACCCTTGGATGTTGTATCCAGCTTTGCTACTTCATCGGAGATCTTGGTGATTACGATGGGGGAAAGGTCAGTAAACTCAGCTGTAACCTTGCCCTCCTGTACGGATGTGGGTGTGATCTTTTCCCATCCGTCTTTACCAAGATGCAGAACTAAGATGTTATCCCCAAATTTAACATCCGGTACTTCGAAGGTGATCGTAGCTTTTCCCTTTTTCTCGATCTCAGCTTTTACTGAATCGCTGGGAACGAAATCAAAGGCTGCTACAAGCTCCGGCTCAACGGATGTGCCGAGAGGGATGTCCTCATCGGTAAGGATGAGATTTCCGTTGGCATCCACTGTGCTCTCTGCTGTTGTCTGAGCAGAAGCGATGATGTCCTGTACCATCCGTCTTGCAAAATTGTTTGCTTCTGTAAGTGTGTCAAGTGTTAATGCTGTGGTAGTTCCCACAGTGCTGTCCACCTCAACAGCATCAGCAAGAATTGTTGTATCTGCCGCTGTAGGACTGGGTGCAGCATAAGCGAATTGTGTTCCCGTGCACATTGTTGCGATAAGTACAAGAGCGATTAATGCTTTTCTCTTCATAGATATCCTCCTAAACTTTTAAAAAATTGACATTACCCCTCCGGATTTTTGTACAATATTGAAATTATTATATCATCTAAAGCAGTTTTGTCAATATAGAATTCTTCAAATTTTTTTCCTTGTACCGTTTCACCCGGTATCTCGTATATTCTTGACGAGTCAAATCCGTATTTCATCAGGTCTTCTGCCACATCCGCAAATACAATATTTGTAACTATATAATCTTCCAGTTCTTCGTACATGTCCAGGGCCTTTGATTTATTTCCGGACGCTACTTCTTTAAGTGCTTTGTAAAGCGCAAGGGCGTATTGTTTTTCTCTGTCCAGTCTTCTATTGGCGGTTCCAAATTCCTTTATATCACGGTATCGGAGGTAAGCGTAGGCCTCTTCGTCCGTAAGTTTCACGATTTCTCCCTCAGTGAGATGCACGTTCATTGCAGGATAATCTACATCCTCCAGCACTTCCACGGTCACTCCTCCCGCCAATCGGTTTAAGATCATCATGGCATCCATGTTCATGGCCATGTATCCTGCTATAGGCATTCCATTAAAAAGATTGGACACCGCTTCCACGGTCTTTTGGCAGCTTTCCTTCATTCCGTCCCCGTAACCGTGCTGTAGACAGATCTGAGCTGTGAAGGTTCCAAGATACTTTCCTTCCTGATCGCAGAGCTTTATCTCTGTCATGGTATTACGGTTTATGGGGATCACCGACATGGTTCGGGAAAGACCGTCCGTTACCAGAAGAAACATTGCATCCGATTGTCCACCGCTCACGTGGTCCTCTGCCGGTGCTGCAGGCCCGGACCTGTCCACTCCCATGAGGAGATAAACCCTTGTATTACTGTTATAGATGTATTTTTCTCCCTTATACTCTATAACCCCTTCACTCCACTTTCCCAGGGAAGACCTGCTTTCATTTGTTTCCGCAAATCTGCTGGCCTTGGAATTTTGATTTCCGAAACTGAGTTTTCCTGTTCCAAGCCCAACTGTGATATAAATTGCAAATCCGGTGATAAATAATATCCCCAATGAGATTATAAGGAGTGTTGCAAATCTTTTTCCAGACATGTTTATCTCCCGGACTTTGCCTTTTGCTGCTTCTCCTGCTTTTTCTTTAATCTTGCTTCTCTCTTGGCTGCTTTCTTTTCTTCCTTAAGTGCTTTTTTCTTACTGTCGTCGGACTTTTTGCGCTTGGAGAGCCCTGTGTGTTTTTTATGCTTTTCCTCGTCCTGACCGTAGTATCTTCCGTAGTATCTGCTGTAGTATCCGCCATAGTACTTGCCGTAGCCGATCTTGCCCACGTTCACCTTGTTTAATACTACACCGATGATCTTGCCCCCTGCAGCTTCTATCTGGCTCTTGGCAGCCATGATGTTCTTCTTGGGCTCGGTTCCCTGAGCTACCACTAACAAAGTAGCATCACAGTGACGGGCCACTATGGCTGCATCTATAGCTGCTCCGAGAGGCGCTGTGTCTATGAGCACATAGTCGAAACAGTCTCTTGCATTCTTAATGAGCTTGGAAAAGTACTTCTTTTCCAACAGCTCTGTGGGGTTCGGTACCGAAGGTCCGGCAAACATTACGTAAAGATTTTCTATATCCGTCTTGTAAGTAGTATCGTCTATACTCTGCTGACCGGAAAGATAGTGGGACAGTCCCATGATCTCTTCCCCGTCCTCACTTCTTGCCTGAAGTCTTCCCACCAGTACCGACTTTCTCATGTCGCTGTCAATGATCAACACGTTTTTGCCGGATTCTGTAAGGGACTTGGCCAGGTTAAAGGTGACCGAGCTTTTTCCTTCGTTGGGAGCCGCACTGGTGAGCATGATCACCTTAATGTCATCACCGCTGAACTTTATATTGGTCTTTAAAGTACGGAGCGCTTCCCTTAAGGCGTAGCTGAAACTACCGGGATTTCCTATGATTATACTCTTCACTGCTCTGCCCTCCGTCCCTTTTTACTTTTCTTGCGTTTTTTGGAAGTTTCTTCCTCCTCGTGTTCCATGGGTATCTGAGCTATGAGCTTGAGTCCCAGCTTGCTTTCCACATCATCTGCAGTGTCTATTGTATTATTTAAGAAGTAAAAGAGCACCACGATCCCGACAGAGATCACTGCTCCCACAAGTCCTCCGATCACAGTGTTTTTACCTGTGCTGGGAGACACCTTCTCATTGTCTGTATAACCATATTGGATTATGGACGGCGGATCCTGATCCATTTTTTCCGCTATGAATCTGGCAGAAACCTCAGCCACCTCATCAGCAATGGCCTTTGCTTTTTCCGGATCCGCATCCGTTACTGTTATATCAAGAAATCTTGTGTTATTGGGATTATTTACCTTAACCTTCCCCAAAAGTTCTCTGTAATTTTCCTGTAATGAAAGATTGGTTATTACCTGATCCAATATGGGACGGCTGGTAACCACTATAAGATAATCATTTGTAAGATTAGAGCCCATCTGTATGTCCGCAAGACTGGTAATGGAAGTGCTCTTTGAAAGCACGTAGAGTCTGGACATGGATGAATACAAAGGTGTAACCAGATATCTTGAATATCCGAATGTCCCTATGGCTACGGCAAGCGTAGCAAAAATGACGATCTTCCAATGTCGAAGCACAGCCATGAACAGCGCCAGAAGATCTATTTCATCATCATCTATGATTTCTGTCACATTTTCATTCATCAATACATTTCCTTTCAGAATTTATTAAACCGTCTACTATCCCTCGAGGCAATTGCAGAAATATTTTTTCCGCATAGCACTCAGTATATCTTTTTACCACATAACCATATGCTTTTGCAAGTGTTGATTTTCGAAAATCGATCCCGTGGGCATCACTCCCCACTACATCGATCATCTCATTTTTAAGGAGAAACCTTGCTGTTTTGCGGATCGCACGCTCATCTTCCCCGACTATCCCATCGGAATTCACCTGAATAAAAGCTCCTCTTTTTTTTAGTTCCAGACAAAATTCAGGATCTCTTTGTATGGCTCCGTATCTTTCCACGTGAGCGATTATCGGCTTATATCCGTTTGCCACCAGGCTGTACACTGCATCTTCCATTTCTTTTTCCTTAGTGGAATAGGAAAATTCGCAAAGCACGTAGTCAGTATCCGCCAGGGTGTGTACCCTTTTACTTTTTATATCATCCACCATGTCGCTGCAGGCATGATATTCGCATCCCAAAAACAGTTTTATTCCCATCTCTTCAGCTATGGGTTTTAATTCTTCAAAATGTTTTTCCACGGTTTCAAGGTCATATTCGAACATCCCGTATCTCTTATGAGGTGTGGCGATTATGGTCTTTATTCCGTCTTCGGCCGCTTTTTTCAGCATCTCCACGGACTCTTCCTTTGTCCTCGGCCCGTCATCCACCCCGTAGATCAGGTGAATGTGTATGTCGTAGAGCTCATCCATCTTTCAAACCCGTTCCTCCCTCTCTTTACTCAGTACTCATACATGATATTTGAGTAGTACTCTTCCTTTTTTATCATGTAATAATTCTTTCCGTCCTTGAACATCTGCACGTCATATGTTAGGTCCACTGTCTGCCAGTCCTTTTTGGAAAGAAAGTATATCTTGTTCCAGGCATGATAGCTTATGGTGTTGGCGGAATATCCCGTAACCACCTTCGCAGGCACATCCACGCTTCTCAGCATGGCTGCCGCAAGAGATGACAGATCGTAACAGATCCCCAGCTT